>Ga0185299_10000617_pt1 | contig 89537 bp, 81 predicted proteins | sample PaiPotPPA55metaG_FD_128002 | JGI IMG/M metagenome (GOLD analysis project Ga0185299, IMG submission 128002) | Iron sulfur acid spring bacterial and archeal communities from Banff, Canada, to study Microbial Dark Matter (Phase II) - Paint Pots PPA... ...
CAGCGAAAGAACAGATGGCATAAACTTCCCTGATCGCGCTGGCGAGTCCGAAATCAAGCAATTGCGATTCGACTAGCGTCCCAATGATCTCTACGATCGGGCGCGGATTGCCTTCCTCACTGATGTCCAGACGTGCTGCCGCGATTCGTCGCAGCTCGCGTTCGACACTGTAGCGCGCCTCAAAGAGGACCTGCGTGTAATCGTCCACTGAAATCCGTGAAATAAGAGTCGGCTCGTGCGGTGAGCCATGTTGTTGGATGGTCTTCTTGATAGCGACTTGAGCGCGCTTTTCTAGAGCTGGCAGCTCGGCGTCGGGCAAGGGCACCAAATTAACCCGTGCTTCAGCCTCGGCAGTACTCCGAATTTGGGAGCGCAGGTTCACTAACTCGGATTTGAGTTCAGATCTTAGCTCCCGAACTTCCTGCTTCAATTCGATTCCGAATAAATTGAGTTCCTGGAAAAGAGGAACGAGAACAAGAGCTGCCCAAACCGAGAACACAAACACATCGGAAGGCGTGGCCCTGCCCTCAACCAAGTCTGGATATCTTTGTAAGAGAAAAAAAGTTAGGAGAGCAATAAGCAAGGCCCACCAGATAACTTTGAACCAGTTCGGAAGTCTCATTGAAGAAGTGGTTCTTAGGCAATGAATTACGACAGGCAAAGGCTAAGCCCGCCAGAATTTCTGTCGAGCACAATCAGAATAGCCGCCAAGCCGTTCAAAACAGGGGGGCTGCACAGAGGGCGCGAAGACGAATCTTTTGAACAGGAGGAAACGGAGAAAAGCCCCACACGATGCCTTGCCAGCAGGTGCAAGTCTTTTACCTCTGTTGCCTCCCTTTCCTCCTGTTCAACCCGCCTTTCTTAGTGCCCTTTGTGGTCTTGCGGTGTGGGACTCTATTCGGGCAACACGCCGTTTAAAGATTCGTCCCTTGTGATCCCGTCCCTAACTAACTCCTGACGCGCTTCAAAGAAACCCAGGTGCACCCCAAACCCTGATCCCAACGGCGAAGGACGAAATTAGCAAAGACTTACTCGCATTCCTTAAAGAATGACCATCGTTCCGTGTAAGTTTACTTGCTTCCATGGCTGATCAAGCGGATCGGAAAGGACCCCCTATGAAGCACGTCGTTATCGTCGGTGGCGGGTTCGCCGGTCTGAACTGTGCGCGTAAACTGGCAGCGCACTCTGATATTCGGATCACGCTGATCGATAAGAATAACTATCAGCAGTTCCAGCCCTTGCTCTACCAGGTGGCGACCGCGATTTTGGCGCCTAGCAATGCGGCTTTTGCCTTACGTGGGGTTCTCAAACGTCACTCCAACGTGGATGTAAAGCTGGGCGAAGTGGTCTCGGTTGATCTCAAGACGCGAACCGTTGAAACTGCGGAGGGCCAAAAATACCAAGGCGACTACCTGGTCCTTGCCGCAGGGTCACAGGTAAATTTCTTTGGCACGCCTGGAGCCGATCAACATACATACCCTTTGTATTCGCTTCATGACGCGGAGTTGCTGCGATCTCGGTTAATCGCCGTCTTGGAGTCGGCTGATCGGGACCCCTCGCTAATCGCTAAAGGAGCGCTGAATTTCGTGATCGTGGGAGCAGGTCCCACCGGTGCAGAAACCGCCGGTACACTCGGGGATATGACTCAACGGCTGCTTAAAGACGTGTACAAGGACCTGGATGTGAGCAAAGCGCAGATTTTTTTGGTCGATAGAGGGCACAGCGTGTTGAGTACGTTTTCCCAGAAGTCCCAAGAATACGCTTCAAGGATGCTGGAGCAGCGTGGCGTTCAAGTGCGACTGGGAGTCGCCGCTAAGGAGCTCGGTCCCGGCCATGTGCTGCTCTCGGACGGAACTAAAATTCTTACTCGCACAGTAATTTGGGCGGGCGGTCTGAAAGCGTCCTCGTTGTCGGCCCATGTAGGAGTAGCTCCCGGCCATGGTGGACGTATCGATGTCCAACCCGACTTTAGCGTTAAGGATTTCCCGGGCGTCTACGCGCTCGGAGATTTTGCGAATATCACTGGCGCGGACGGCAAGCCTTTGCCACAGCTCGCATCCGTGGCGGAACAGTCAGGCAAATGGTGTGCAAAAAATATTGCGGCAGTAATAGCTGGCGAGCCAGAACAGCCTTTCCGGTACTTGGACAAAGGAATCATGGCGATGATCGGGCGCAATGCCGCCGTGGCTGAAGTCGGCGAACATCGCCACGAACTCCAGGGCTCGATTGCTTTCGCTGCCTGGCTCGGAGTACATGCTGCGCTACTCACCACTGCCCGTGCGAAAATGGAAACCTTTGTGGAATGGGGTTGGGACTATTTTGGCAAAGCGCACGCTGATCCGGTTCTCGATCGCGCCAGTCAGATAGATATTAACTGGAACGACGAGGAAGAGGAGACAGGATCCGGTCCCAAACCGTAATTTCTGCCTGGGCCGAACCTGAGGGGACGCTTCTACAGGGCGTCGTTCGCTTGGAAGGGGCGTAAAAAGGGGTCAGTCAATTTCTGACAAATGGAGCCACATTCTCGTATCGACCGATCCTTTTGAAGGTTTTAATCGGTTTCGAAACATCGGATTAGCCGGCCGAGTCAAGGCTCTGAGCATCAATTCACAATGGGCGTGGTTTCCAAAACGTCTCTTGGCGAGTCCCCACGTAGCGCGATTCGCCCTTTCGCCCACTTAGGCAACCACGGAAGGCTACTGTTCCTGACGCTCACTGTTAATTGGCACGCTACCAGAGGGAACGGAAGAGCAGTCACTTTTGCTCGTGGTTCCAGCTTACCCGAGTTTCGGAGCTCGGGTCACTGCGCAAAAAGGTGTACCGGGAATCCTAAATTTTGGCTACACGATTGTGTCCAACTGAACATCGAAAATGCCTGAAACTGACAAAAAACCGGTCACCATCCTGTATGGTTCCTGTCAGAGTGTCGACTATGACGAGCCCTGGTTTGACGATACCGACGAACAAACGTTTTCGTCCGTGGCTGGGCGACATGCCGGTCGTTGGCTGACTTCTTTATGAGCGGGTTTTTTTCCGGCAACCCGTTCCCTCTTATGCCTTTTCACTCACTAATGTAAGATTTCCGTGCAATGTTCCCCAGGGAAACATGCAGGATATTTCTGCAAAATTAGAACAGCGGCTTGGACGTGTGCACGCTCGCCAGCGACTCGGCATCGAAACGGAACATGAACAACGAATATTCGGAGGCGGGCTTAATTTCTTTCACCTCGAAAACTGGTATTCGATCCATTCTGTTATCCGCAATTCTCTGAGGTTGACCGGATTGTATCGTCGGGGATGCAGAAATGCAGCACGGATCCAGGTCTGCCACAATGCTGTCGCGAGATCTGATATTCCAAGCGCCTTCAACGGTTACACCATCCTCCATATCAGCGATCTGCATGCGGACATGAACGAAGCCGCGATGCACCGTTTGATGGAGCTTCTGGATACTCTGGATTACGACGTTTGCGTTTTCACTGGTGATTATCGCGGCAAGACGTTTGGTCCCTTCGAAGCTGCTCTGGCTGGCACGGCTAAGGTGCGGTCTCATGTTAAAGGACCGGTCTACGGCGTCTTGGGCAACCACGACACGATCCGGATGGTGCCCGACTTGGAGGAAATGGGAATCCGTATGCTGCTCAATGAGTCAGAAACAATTGTTCGCGAGGACCAGTGTATCCACATCGCCGGCATCGATGACGCCCACTATTATCGGGTGGACAACATCGAAAAGGCTGCCGCCGGAATTCCTCCTGGCGAGTTCTCGATCCTCTTATCACATACTCCTGAAATCTATCGCCAAGCTGCGCATGCTGGTTTTGGTCTTTTGCTTGGCGGACACACTCATGGCGGGCAGATCTGTTTACCTGGCTCAATTCCAATTACTCTCGACTCGACTCTCCCTCGCCGCCTGGGAGCAGGTCCATGGGAATACCACGGTATGTCGGGGTACACTTCTGTCGGAGCCGGCTCGTCTGTTGTCGCCGTTAGATTGAACTGTCTGCCGGAGATAACACTGCATCGGCTACAGGCGCCTACGGTGCAATGACAGATGAGATCGGTACTCAGCCTTCCGGCACCTGTTGCCTCTCTATAGGTTCTTCATCGCCGACATTGCGCGCGGAAAGCGGCCCGAATTGGTCACCTGTCGTCTGTCATTAGCCTGCAACGACCTAGTAGGGCTGGTCCCGTAAATGAAACCGGTAGAGCACCTTGGAAATTGCGAGCTCACCAAGAAAGAAACCCACAACGATCAGGAGGATATCAAGCACGTCCAAAGAGAGCGATCTTCTGCAGAGCAAAAGCGGAAATAGGGACTCTGGCACCTGATCAAGGACGAGTGCTTTGCTGCTTGTAGGGAGGCGGAGCCGTCGTTTGCAGAAACTGGAAAAGAGGTCTCCTGCCATAGCGCCGCTCCCGATCAGTGCTGCCTTTCCGAATGGGAAACCCAAGGACCACCCGCCTAACGCAGTAAGGAGCACAGATAGTACGACCCCGCGAAGCGTTTTTGACGACCCAAAAAATGCTTGATGATCCGGCGCTGTTGTCCCGCTATCAACCGGAAGAGAGAACCGTGCACCCAAAAGCTTTTTTGCGAGCACGGGAGCGCCGTTCGCTAACCCGATTAAAAACAACAGCCGGATGTTCCTCCATAGTCGCCCGATCACCGCTGAAAATCTCACAATCTTTCAACTTACAATACGGATGGAAACAATCGAGACGCCATCCGGGTCCGTTAGCGAAAACTGTGACAGCATCGGAGTGGCTCCTCACCTCGCGTGGTTTTTCTTCTCGATTTTAAACTGAACCTTCTCCCCGGCATCTCTCAACTCATGCAACGATGCAACGCGTCACAGGATCTATATGCTACCAGAGGACCGGAAAGTGGAAGGCATTTTCCCCGATCTCACGGTCCGAGAAAACCTCTTAATTAGTGCAAAGCGCCATTTTCGGCGGCTCTCTGAACTGTTGATTCGCGCCAATGAAGAAGACAAACAATACGAAGAAATGCGGCAATCGCTCGACATCCGGGCCTCAAGCTCGACTCAAAGAATTACTAAACTCAGTGGCGGGAATCAGCAAAAGGTGATGCTAGGTCGAGCGCTAATGAGCAATTCACGTATTCTGCTATTGAATGAACCCACCCGCGGCGTTGACGTCGGCACAAGGGTCGAAATTCATGCCACCATTCGAAAGTTGGCTCAGCAGGGTTATGCGATCATTGTGAGCTCCTCCGACATCCCCGAACTAGTTAGCGTCAGTCATCGTTGCCTGGTTTTGAGCGCGGGCCAAACCAAGGGCCTCATAGATCGGGCACAAATTAACGAAGACAACATTACCGCTTTAGCGATCGGACAACCAATCACAGGAGATAGCCAATGACCAATGCTTCTAGCTTCATGGATTCTCCACGAACTTTGCATGTGCCGAACGTTACCCGTGTCGTCCAAGCTGCTGAAAGCCTTGGCGTTTTCGTTTCACTCGTTGTCGTTGTGATCGGTGCGTCCATTGTCGCACCGGGCTTCTTTACTTACACCAATCTTACTAACACTCTCATTGCAGCCTCCATTACGGCCGTGACCGGTCTGGGCATGACACTTGCCATCGCCATGGGCGGTTTTGACTTGTCCGTCGGTTCTGTTCAAGTACTCACCGCAATTGTCGCCGCCAACTTGCTTTCCGTGGTTGATCCCCCATTGGCTATCCTGGGCGCACTCCTTACCGGATTCGCCCTAGGGCTGGTTAACGGAATCCTGATTAGCAAACTAAAACTTCCGGCTTTTGTGGTCACCTTTGGAATGATGAGCATCGTGCGGGGTATAGCGCTGCTTGTTACCCAAGGACAGTCGGTAATGATCACCAAGCATATCGAATTCGGATTGCTCAATAATGGTAAGGTCCTTGGGCTACCCGCACCTTTCATCATTATGATGATCGTGTTCTTTTTCCTTAGCGTCCTACTGAAGCAGACACCGTTTGGACGCCACGCTTGTGCTGTCGGAGGGAATCGAGCCGCTGCAGTAGCCTCCGGCGTCAACATCGACCGTGTCACTATCGCCGTCTTTGGCTTGGTTGGTGTCACTGCGGCCATTTCGGGAGTGATGCTTAGCTCCCAGCTTATGATCGTGGACGCAACGCTGGGAACCGGTTTCGAGCTTCAGGCGATCACAGTCAGCGTTCTCGGAGGTACCAGCCTCACCGGAGGACACGGCAACTTAATTGGGACCGTCTTCGCAGCGGTGTTATTAGCTACCATCGCTAGCGCGTTAAACATTTTGAAGGTGATTTCATTCTACCAATACTTGGCACTAGGAGCATTGTTGATCTTCGCCTTGGCCATCGACACCGCGCGTCGCGCACTAGTTGACAAGTCGCTCTTACGTCGCGCCTAAACTTTCCGATATGGACCTCACCGAAACAGCGAGCCCGAAGATCGAAGCCAACTCTTCTTACGCAATGTCTGTGCTCGTTTTTTTGACAAAGTACTACATCCAAACTCTGCTCGTCATCTCAGTCGTTATTCTGGCCGTCGTAAATCCGTATTTTAGAACACTAGGAAATCTGGAAGAATATTCTTCTGCAGGCGTCATTCGCCGGAATCGGAGCAGCGGGTATGACACTCCTAATCGTTTCCGGTGCTTTCGATTTGTCCGTGGCCGGTCTACTCGGACTTTGCGGAGTACTGATTTCCGAGGTATTACCTTCTTTCGGGGTAGTTTTGACGACGTTAGCAGCTCTACTCCTCGGCGCTTTGCTGGGCTTGCTTAACGGCATAGTGGTTACAAAACTCCGCATTCCCGCTTTCATCGCCACGCTAGGAATGATGAACATCTACCTCGCGCTTGCATTTATCTGGACACAAGGCAGCCGGGTTATCGCGGTATCGGATTCAAATTTTGATATTCTCGGGACGGGAGCTCTCTTCGGCGTTCTTCCCATACCGTTTTTCGTGATGATTGTGACATATCTCGCCTGCTATGGAGTTCTGAATCGGAGCGTTTACGGACGCTGTCTTCGGGCCGTTGGCAGTAGTGAAGTCGCAGCCCGGACTGCCGGTCTCCCGGTTGATCTCATTAGAATTCTGGCGTTTGCCATCGTCGGATGCTGCACTGCTTTAGCCGGAGTTTTTCTCTCGGCCGAACTCTCCTCGGCAAGCGCCATAATGGCTTCGGGCTACGAACTAACTGTGATAGCGGTCGTCGCAATCGGAGGCACCGGCCTGAAAGGTGGAGGAGGTACACTTTTCGGTTCGTTCACGGCCGCTCTCTTTTTTGCTGTCGTGAGCAGTGCGCTCAACATTCTGAATGTCGCAGCATATTGGCAATATGTTGTCACCGGTATTTTCCTTATCAGTGCGCTCGGGGTGCAGGCATTGCGGAGCTACATTGTCATTGAGTGAACGGGATGGGCAGTCATCGCGTGGCCTAGTCCTAAACACCCAGAATCGCCTCGAGTTGTCACGGCGTGCAAATACGCAGAAGAGATGACGGAGCTCAAAGTCCTGATTTTGAATTATCGAAGCTAAATATTCTCCACAGAAAAACCAAAAAGAACTCGATATGACTACCGGAAGAGTGGCAGGAAAGACATTTATTGTGACAGGTGCCGCCCAAGGCATTGGCGCCGCCATCGGTCGCGGCCTGGTCCGAGAAGGTGCTAGCGTCACATTCGCCGATCTCAATGTTGAGCTTGCTGAATCCGTCGCCGCCGCAGTGAGAAAAGGCGCTGGTAAGGCGATCGCGGTCAAAGTAGATGTCAGTAACCGCGCTCAGGTTAAAGCATTGATCCAACGTACGGTCGACGAGTTTGGCCAGCTTGACGTCATGTTCAATAATGCCGGTGTCAACAAGCCTCAGAATTTCCTCGACACCACAGAAGAGAATTGGGAGTTCATCATGAGGATAAACGGTTTAGGCGTTCTTATCGGGATTCAGGAAGCAGCGAAACAGATGATCAAACAAGGTTCTGGTGGAAAGATCGTCAACACCGCTTCCGTTGCCGGCCGGCAAGGTTTCGATAACGTGGCACCCTATTGTGCGAGCAAGTTTTTCGCTGTAATATCACTGACCCAGTCGGCTGCACGCGATCTGGCCAAGCATCACATCACCGTCAACGGATTTTCGCCCGGCGTCGTGGCTACGCCCCTTTGGGACCAACTGGACAAACAACTGATGGAGCTTGGGGTAAGCTCAAAGCCGGGGGAGGCGATTGCAAACTTCTCTTCTAATATCTTACTGGGACGTCCGGCGAAACCTGAAGATATTGTTCCCACCGCGCTTTTTTTGGCTTCTTCGGATTCAGACTATGTGACGGGCCAAATCATGGCCATCGATGGCGGTCAAATTCTTGTCTAGTTCCTTTCCGTCTCTCCGGCTCCGACTGTAGACACGAATCCCGAATACGGCTTGAGCGGGAGCAACCGGTATAAATCCGAGGCTCTAGTACCTGCCCTATACTTCATCGATTGCATCGAAAATGGGATGCAGTCGCTAACCTACGGCCATGAAGGGCTGAAGGTGGTAAGGATCCTCGAGGCTGCTTCCACCTCGCTGAAGAGCCAAGGCGGTCCGGTCGCATTTTCACGCACCCCCAGCATTCCTGCATCGAGACGACTTCTTAGCGAAAGACGAAGACGTCCTCCAGTTGATGAAGGAAAAAGTCGCAGCCGGCAAGACCGGGCTACGTTCCGGCGAGGGTTTCTATCCCTGGCCGGAGGAACGTGCAGCCACGGTCATTGCTCGGAGGAATCGGGCGTTATTACAGCACAGGAAGTCATCCCAAGAGTAACCGCGAATGGACGCGAATGAACACGAATAAAGACTCGAACCGCAGATGGACGCAGATTTGCTCTTAGGTTGGCAAGGTCTAGTCAGCCAAACGGAACCCCTTGGTAAACCGGGTTGTTTTTTCTCGCCAGTGTATCCCGGCTCCTGAACGAAATCTCCGTCTATCTGCGTTCATCTGTGGTTGAGTTCCGAGCTTTTCACCGGGCCACGATTTTCGTAGAGTGCTGGCATCATGGCCGGCCAGCGCCTAGCGCTTGTAATTGATGCATCCGCCGGGAATTATTTTCCCGCTCATCCGACTTCGCTCAATGCCATAGAACGCCTGAAAGAGGTCTTGAGCTCGGCTGATATCGGCCAATTCCAGATCGCGGCGGTCAGCAAAGCCGACGTACAGACCACAAAGTCTGCCATAAGCCGGTTGTTTGACGCCCGAGAGGCGGACGACGTACTCCTATTCTACTTTATTGGCAACATCATATTCACCGGGAACAATCAACTCTGGTTTGCTCTTCCAACAACTGACCTGTCCACGATCGAGACGACTTCGATTTCATCGGCGCTTGTGCTCACCGAGATCAAAGCCTCGCCGGCGCGTAACATTGTGCTGGTTCTAGATACACATATCGGAATCGAGCCGGACAGTTCCGGCATAAAAACTTTTGATCAGCAATTGCAGGCTGAAGGTAAATCTCTCGCGATTCTGGCGAGGTGGGCTGACCCGCACTCATCATTCCCTAATCTCCCGGCCCATGCTCAAGTTGGTTACTCCCTCACAGACGCGATCGGGCTAAGCCTGCGGGAGCTGCAAGACAGCCGGAATGAAATAACTGTCGCCGGGCTTTCCTCTCATCTGCGTACTCGTCTGGGCGACTCGCCGTTGCTAACCAGGATGGATGAATCGACTGGCCAAATTATATTGGCGCCGGCGGCTCTTGATACATCCTTCCAGGTTCGCCAAGACACATTAAAACCAAACGGGAGAGAGCTAGAGACAGCGATAGACGCCCTCCCAGCCGAGACGTCATTCCCGCCCGATGAGAACGTCCAATTTACCGTTTACCGGCCTGCTTCACTGGCCGCAGGACGTTGGCAGCGAATGTTGGTATTCACTCACATCGAGGAAGATCCTGACCAACCTCAGGATCAAAAGACCCCGGCCCAAGAGGTCGTCGAACGCGCCCAACGCATCCTGGCGGAAGAATTCGAGAGCTACCGGCCGCTCGCCGCAGATAGCCAATTCCCTATCCCTCGCGAGAGTGAAATTACCCTGATCCCGGATGTCCCAAAGGTAACATTTAACCCGCCACGGCGCAGCTTCGTTTGGGCAGCTGATCTGCGGGTTCATGACGAAAGCTTTTTGCTAAAGGCACCCAGGGAATTGGCCGGTTCATTGGCTCGGGGAAGGGTTTCGATTTTTCTCGGACACATTTTGCTCGCCGATATCGCCCTCACTTTCCGCGTCGAACCCGATGGCACGAACCCAGCTGCCGCTGAGCAGCGCTGGACGCAGGCATCGGCTCGTCCGTTTCGCAAGGTGTTTGCCTCTTACTCCCATCGCGACGCGCAAATTGTAGAAGCGATGGAACAGCACGTTAGAGCCCTGGGATACGATTATCTGAGGGACGTCGTACATCTGCGAAGCGGCCAGCCCTGGGATGATCGTCTATTGGGTATGATCAAGGAGGCTGACATTTTTCAATTGTTTTGGTCATCGAATTCGGCCAACTCGGGTCACGTGGAACGGGAATGGCGTTACGCCCTCGCGTTAGCCCGGGAAGCGTTCGTCCGACCGGCCCTCTGGGAAATTCCGATGCCCGCTCCGCCTGAACCGCTGCGAAACCTCCATTTCTACCGGCTGCCTGTGCTCGTGCCACTTGCGCGAAGCGAACCCGTCCCATCAGAGCCCGGTCAATTGCCCGGAGCGCAAGCGAGACCCCGCCAGCAGCGCAAACGATTCGGTTTTTGGTCCGCAATGTTGGGTGGGACTGCCGCCGCATGTCTCGTGGTCTTTGCCTCATTCTATGGAGGCATGATCTGGTTTTCGCGAGAGACAGCACAGAATAGAGGAAACCCGGCCGGTACGCCTACGCCTCTTGTGAACGCTACGGCAGCGACAGAGACACCGCCGCCCGCGCTGGTTCGGGCTACCCCGATCCCGGCGTCTTCGCCGGCGCTAGAAGCCTCATCAACGCCGGAATTGGCGTCCGCCACGCCCCGCCGAACAAAGGAACCATTCTCCGACCCAAAGAGCTGTTCTTCTGACCATAATGGGACAAAGGCAAAGCCTCCATCCCCGTGACCCTGGCGGTAAGTGCTCTCGCACAGATCAGAACAAAGGTCAGTAATCAGCGACTCGCCATGCAGCGCATCTCCACGTCGAAGACCATTCCTCGATAAGCAGGCCTGTCCCCTCTAGCTTGGCGTCCCATCAGAGTGCAAGCACGACTGCGAATGGAGGCGAATAAAGGCTTCCAACCGCAGATGAACGCAGATTTCGGCCTCCCCTTGGATCGAAAGGCGGCACAAGTAGTCATTTGGAAACGGATATTCGGAATCACTTGAGACCATTTTTGAGCCGATTATAGTATTTCTTGCAATACTAGAACAAAGACGGTTAGACTGGGCGTCGGTGAACTCTAAGGCTACGCTTTTAACTCGAGTTATCCGCATTAATGACCAGCGAGACAAGGTTCTCCTAAATATGGAGCTGGTTGTCACCGATTCGGACGGACGAACCTCCCACGACCAGCACGCAGCCTGGGTCTCATTTGCCGATGGTACCTGGGAGCTTGAAAGCGCAAAGGTTCACGCGAATCTAAGCGAACTGTTAGAAGATCGATTCAACAGCCCCCTGCTGTTTGGGCTGTTTGGAGCGCAGGTCTACCATCTGTAGCCCGTCTCAGATGATCTGCCCATAGCGCGCCAGGCTACTAAACGCAGCCCTGGCTGACTGCTTAGGCCCGGAGCATTCCAGTTACTCTAATAAAAATGAATCTTGCAATTCATTGCGAAAGATCAAGGAGTGCAAAAGAAAGTGCACTCCTGGAACTCCTCCGCCTCGGTTGAGACCCTGGAGCTCTGCTTCTCGATCTAGTCCTTTGGAAGGAACGATCTGAAAACGAACGCAGAAGCCTCCGTGTTCGTTCCAATCGCTTAGATACGGCCAACCTATGTCGGCTCTCAGATGGCCGCTTTGCTTTGCAATGGTAGCAAACCCTTCAACGCATCGTCGTGGCCGTCGCGCTCGAAACAAAGACTTCTGCAATGGAAATCTCATCAGAATACAGCCACACTACGATTTTCTCTTCAGTAGTGTCAGTGATTAGATCACCGCGCCCCAGCCGATGGCGAGAGGCGATCACCCGCATGGCGCCTTCCAATGTAAAACAGTCCATTTTGAGTCCGTCGGTAAAGTGGATGGCGTATCTCACGTTGCCTATTAAGCAGGCCCTGTGCCTATATCTGTTCCCCCAGCCAACCCAACCACGCTCGGTCGCAATCCTCCTCGAGAAATGAAAATTCAACCCGTCTTTGGCCACGTTATAATTTGAGGCTGAGCAGACCAAAAAGGTTTCGAAATCGGGACCCAATTGTCCCAATATCGGAACGCCCGTCGACACGCGCAACAGTTGATCGCAAAGGCGACGACCACTCGCCTGCGCCTAGCCTTTGTCTTCCACGCAGCCGATGCCAGCGTTGGCTACATCGGCAGCAGGCTGATCGCTCACGCGCAGATCAGACAAGTTCCATCTGTGCCGAGACCACTTCGCTGCCGTGTCGCGCCGTAGGCTTGGCGAACGCGGAAGTAATCAGTAATCAGTAGGTCAGTGATCAGTTCAGGAGCTAGGAGGACGGATCGGCATCCGCCTTGATGTCAAACGAATCGAAATCTTGGAGAGTAGCTATTCGCTACTACTCAGTTCCGCAAGTTGCCTGCACACACCTCCCTGCAGATCTTTGGTCTGGTGCATGTCTAGAATGTCCTCCTAGATTCTAGCTCCTAACTCCTAGCTCCTGCCTTAGAAAGTGCAGAAAATGCCGAACCGGCCACCGGTTTGGTTGACGCCGACATTACGGGGATAGATGTCGTCATTCGAGACGTGCTGGTATCCGCCCTCAATTAGGAAGCCCCAATGTTTATCGACGAAGTACCGAGCGCCTATGTTCGCTTGCAGGACAAACTCAAACGGCCCACCAATGATTCTCTGACTCTGCTGAACGTAAAGATCGTTTCCACTAATTCCTAAGCTGGCACCGATGTAAGGAACGAACCGCCAACCTGGCTGCACAAAGTTATAGTGAAGACCGAGGGCGCCGCCGCCAAGGATGCCCATATGCTCGCGAGTCGATTCCCAGAGAAAGAGATCTGCGAGCCCTTCAAAGTTACCCCGATAAAAGCTACTGCCGATCACCGGGAACATGTAACCTAGCTGCAGATCAGTCTCATTAAAGCTAAAGAGCGGGTGACGCGTTCTCGGCCACGCTGCCATGCTGTAAAACCCATCCGTAACAATCACGTCCCATTGTCCGCCAGTGATGAAATCCTCGCTCTGAGTGGGACCGGTAACGACGGCTTTGCTCGGGGATTCCGTAATACTGGCACTCCCCGCCATCGCTTTCGGCACATACGATATGAGGGCGAGACTGGCGAGGGCTACCAGTGTCAATCGAGCTTTGCTTTTTGCACACATCATGTGGTGTTCTCTTTACTTGTATGAAAATCGAGGCGTTATAGATGGTCGGATTTCAGGATGATCGGCCTTTTTTGTGCCGGATCTTGGCATCCCTCGTTTTTCAATTGAATTCAACTTTAATTTCGCGGGCACCTTCAAAATGCACGAGACCGCTGGCATCGGTATCCTGATCGGACTGTTCTTTACCGTCATGTTATCGGAGGATTCCGCCATCGTTAGCGGGGCTTTGCTGTCCCTAAATGGCGTCGTACCGGCCTGGCAAGCTATCCTGGCATGTTTTCTCGGGATGTGGAGTAGCGATTTCACCATCTATTTACTAGTAAAAACCGGTGGCGCAAGGGCGCTGGACTCTCGCTGGGGTCGCGCCCTTGTCTCTCGAAAAAAAGTAGAGTCTGCCGGAAAGTGGTTCACCAGGTTCGGCGGGTTCGCGCTCATCTTTAGCCGGTTGGTCCTGGGAACGCGAACTGCCCTTTTAGTAGTATCCGGCCTCATGAGGTACCCGACCAAGCGGTTCCTCGGCGTTACTATGGTCGGAGCATTGGGATGGCTTCTAATAATATTTACCCTTTTCTCCGTATTCGGCCCTCCATTTGTCGCCGTGTTTGGTCTGAGATGGATTATCGCGCTCGCTGTGTTGGTCTCGAGTGGCGGCGCAACGGTGTTCATGATTTTCCGGAAAAGAAAAGCGGGTCGCGCACCAGGTTCTGGAGGGGAGCCGCTTTGGCGTGTCCGCTCCACAGCCTCGCGCGATTCCTTACAGCGCGAGTGAGGCCCCAAAATACGACCCGCTGGCGGCTCCCGGGAATTACCCAGCGCGCTGCTTGTCTACTGGCGATCCTTTCTTTACGGATTACGAATGCCCGCAGAGCCCGATAGAGTTGCCAAACGCTGGGTAATTCCCGGGAGCCGCCTGCTTTTCACGGTTCCCAGTCTCGGCCCGATGCGCAACCAATCCTGCTAGTTTGCGAGGTGCACGCTCCAAAGCGGCTCCCCTCCAAGCCTCCTTGGACTCCTCGAACTCCTTGAACTCCTTGAACTCCTCCCTTATGTCGGAAGCGTGTACGCCGATACGCCGACACACCCATACGCCGCTACGTCCCAAATATGGCCGTAGATACCGCGAAGACCGAACGGCCTTCCGGACGGGCGGCGTTCTTGGTGGCTACTGGTATCCTACTCAGCCGGATTTTGGGCCTTGTCCGTGGCCGCGTGCTTGCGCACTACTTGGGTATCTCCGACGCAGCCGACGCCTTTGGCGCTGCGCTCCGCATTCCTAACTTTCTTCAGAATCTTTTCGGTGAGGGGGTATTATCGGCCTCGTTCATCCCCGTTTACGCCCGGCTGCTCGGCGCGGAAAATGAGGAAGAAGCAGATCACGTTGCGAGTGTCATCGGGTCTATCCTCGCCGTACTGACCTCGACCTTGGTTCTACTCGGGATCATTTTGGCGCCTTTCATGATCGAAGCCATCGCTCCTGGTTTTGTCGGTGCGAAAAGAGACCTTACCGTCACACTGGTTCGGATTATGTTCCCTGGGGTTGGCGCCCTAGTCCTCTCCGCATGGTGTCTGGGAATCCTAAATAGTCACGGCCGTTTCTTTCTGTCGTACACGGCACCGGTAGTTTGGAACGTCATGATCATTGCGGCGCTGCTTATCTTCCGCAACGTCCCTACCCTGTCGCAGCTGGCGGTTTGCGTCGCTTGGGGCTCGGTAGCAGGTAGCCTCGGACAGATCGGAGTCCAATTACCGACGGTCTTCCGAGTTACCCGCCGGATTCGTTTCTCCCTAGACCTCGCTTCCCAGCAAGTTCGTACCGTTTTTATTAGTTTCGGACCGGTGTTTATCAGCCGCGGGGTCGTACAGCTCAGCGCCTATATCGACAACCTTCTGGCCAGCCTTTTGCCTGCCGGATCGGTTGCTCTGTTAACGAATGGACAAACCATCGCATTGTTACCGATCAGCTTGTTTGGGATGTCGATTTCCGCCGCCGAACTCCCCGCCATGTCTCGCGCGATTGGCAGCGACGAACAGGGCTTGCGCCGGGCGCTAGCGGATCGGTTAAACGCCGCGCTGCGCCGGATGGCGTTCTTTGTAATCCCTGCTTCCGCCGCTTTCTTGGGTCTCGGCGACACGATTGGAGCGGTGATCTATCAGACCGGCCTTTTCACGCATGAGGATGTCCTCTATCTGTGGGCACTACTGGCCGGCTCCGGTGTTGGCTTGCTGGCGTCCACCTTCGGCCGGCTTTGTTCTTCGACCTTTTACGCCCTTCGGGATACGCGAACGCCGCTCAAGTTCGCGATTGTGCGAGTCGTGCTCACGGTTATCCTCGGTTACCTCTTTGCGTTTCCTCTACCGAAGCTGTTACACCTTGATCCCAAGCTCGGGCTAGCGGGTCTCACGGCCTCTGCTGGTATCGCCGGTTGGATGGAGTTCTTGTTGTTGCGTCACACCCTCAGGAAAAGGGTAGATCGTTTTTCGTTACCGCCAGGTTTAGCCACTCGTCTATGGTCATCCGCGCTGTTAGCGGTTGCTATCATTTTTCCGATGAAACATTTTTTCACCGGACATCCAGTTATAGCCGGAGTCGTTTTGTTGCCCTGGTACGGTGCGCTCTATCTGTGCGGGACACTTGCATTCAGAGTACCCGAAGCCTGGGCCATTTTTGAGAAGGTGTTGTCCAAGGTACGAAGACGGCAGCCCAAACGGTAGCGTGCCTTCGCGCCGGGTTTGACGTAGGCCCGGTAGGCCAAAAACCCGACTACGCCAAGGCTGGGCGGACGAGACGTCGCGGCCAATCTCCTGGCATCACACGATAGAGAGCGGGCCTCGCCAAAGCGTAGCGGCAGCGGGTCTCGGCGCGCTCAGAATAACGCGGTATCGAAGATCGATTCCAGATCGCTCGCCTTCAGGTATGAGCCGATCTGATGTCCGGTCCGATTGGCGAGAACCGTGCATGCTTGTCCGTCCGGGTCACCTAACGAATTGAGAACTAACACCGCTTCGGCGAAGTTCTCGGCACCGGTGAAATAGCTTGTGGTAACAATCGTCTTTATGCCAGCAGCTGTGGCCGCGAGCAAACCGTTGCGTGAGTCCTCGACGGCGATACAACGGTCAGGTGGAACCCGCAATTCTTGCGACGCAAATAGATAGATATCCGGAGCCGGTTTCTTCTGGGGAACGATATCGCCAGCAAAAACCTTGAACTGTGAGGCGGTGGCCTCTCCGACGGTAAACCTGAGTACCGCATCGACTGAAGGTTTGGCTGAGGTTGAAGCAACCGCCAGCAGCCAGCCCGCGGCTAGCGCTTCTTCCGCGAGCCTTTTTATCCCAATTCGACCCGGAACATTCCCAGACACAATGATCTCTTGATAGATCGCAGTTTTCTGGGCGTGCCACTGCGCCAAAAGTTCTTTTTGCGCTGCCTCATCCTCCGGAACGCGATGCACCGCCCGAAATGCCGGCTCACTGAATAGCGCCCGCATCCGTTCTTTGCCGCCGCCGATTTTTAATTTCTCGGCGTATTGTTCCTCGCTCCATCGCCAGGGCACACCTGACTTTTGCCACATGCGATTGAATGCTACCAAGTGACCATGGAGCTCGGTATCGGCAAGCACGCCGTCACAGTCAAAAATCAAAGCCTTCATGGTTTTGGCCTTTCCCCAACCGCGGTTCCTTTAACCGGCTTGCCCGGCGCTGCCAAAGATATTCATAAATCCGGCGGCCATCTTCTTAATGTCTTGTTGAACCGCTCTCAATAGTTTGAGCGGATCATACTCCTTCGGCTTACTCTCTAGATAAGTCCGAAACCCGTCCGCGAATTCCATCTTCAGTTTCGTCGAGATGTTAACCTTGGCGCAGCCGTTCTGAATTAGCCGGCGGAACGTATCCTCGGATAGTCCGGTGCCGCCATGTAAGACGATTGGGACCGCCTTGCGGGCGGTGATTTCCTTTACCCGATCAAAGTTAATCACTGGTTCTGTCGCGTACATGCCGTGGGCGGTCCCGATAGCCGGCGCAAAGCAATCGATGCCGGTCGCTTCAATAAATTCTACACATTTATCGATTGGAACCAGCTCACCCTCGAGATCACCGCCAACCCCATCCTCGACCCCTTTCACCGCCTCAAGCTCGCCTTCGACTCCAGCGCCTAACTTCTCGGCGAAACGAACGACCTCTTTGGTCTGACGCAGATTCTCTGCATAGGTCAGATTCGATGCGTCGAAGAGCGCGGAGTTCCAACCGGCTTCCAGACAGGTCTTGATCACCGCAACATCCGGACAGTGATCGAGGTGCAGCGTGGCCGGGATCGGTCTTTGAGAAGCCATTTCGGCGAACGTCTGCTGAAGCAAACGCGCACCCCAGAATTTAACGGTTTTTACCGAAACCTGGATAATGACGGGCGAGCGAGTCTCAACCGCCGCATCAAGCACGGCCATCATCGTCAGGTCATCGACAATGTTAAACGCCCCAACGCCGTAACGTTTCGCAAACGCCGGATCTAAGATTTCTTTGAGAGCAACGACTGCCATAAGTTTTAAAGGAGCCAAGAGCTAGAATCTAGGAGCTAGGAGGGCCGGCCGAAGCCGCGGAGCGAGAAAGGGTGGACGACCTGTGCGAATTAAAAGGGGCATATGAACGCGCGGACGATTCGTTTTCAGGTTATTCGCCCGGGAGCGCCGAAACTTAGGCGCTCCTAGCTCCTAGATTCTAGCTCCTGACTCCTGCTCCTAGATTTGAGTTAAAAAATCCTGACGGCGATTTCGGCCGGAGCATCAAGGAGTTGTTTTAGTTCGTCATCCAGTCGCAACAACGTAAGAGAAAAGCCGGCCATCTCTAACGAGGTGCAATAGTTTCCAACGTAGTTGCGCGCGATAGTGTATCCCGCATCTGCGCACCGGCGAGCAGCCCGCCGATACAATAGATAGAGCTCACTGGGTGGAGTTCCACCGAGTCCATTGATCATGAGGGCGACCTCGTCTCCCCGGTTGTAAGGAAGATCTTTCGAGACGGCATCGAAAAGCTCGTCAACCACGGCATCGGCATTCGGCAGCTTATCCCGACGCCGGCCTTTTTCGCCATGGATACCGACCCCCATTTCCATCTCGCCGTCAGCCAGTTCGAAGATCGGTTTGTCCTTGCCAGGCGGCGTGCAACCGGTGATGGCGACACCCATGGTCCGGACTACGCCAACCACCTTCTCCCCTAGTTTAACCAGATCCGCGAGATCGGCTCCCTTGGCGGCGGCGGCTCCGCAAGCTTTGATTACAAAGAAATTTCCCGCTACCCCGCGCCGGCCGACCGTCCAGGTGCTATTCATCACGGCTACGTCGTCATTGATTAGTACCACCCCAATCTTGAGATCTTCGGCTTCAGCCAACTCACGTGCCATTTCCCAAGCGGCCCGATCACCGGTGTAATTATTAATTAGATGGAGAACGCCTTTCTTCGAATTCATGAGGCGCGTGCATTCGAGAACGTACTCCATCGGAGGTGCGGCAAAGACGTTGCCGGGACAGGCTGCATCCAACATGCCGGGGCCCACTGCCATGACGTGCGCTGGTTCATGTCCGCTGCCTGAACCTTGAATGATGGATACAAAGTTATCGTTTGGGCGATCCGCCCGGTAGATACAGTTGAACTTCGGTTGGTACTTCAGTTTGCCTGGATTGGCTAACGCGATTCCCTCGAGCATTTCGGCTACGAAATTCTCCGGGGTGTTCATGAATTTATTCATTGGTCGGGAGTTCCTTTGGTTGGGGGGTGGAGGTTGTGATGTCGAGAGGGTGTACGAGGCCCGCAGCTCGCTCGGATTTCGCAGACTCGGATTTACCAACGGTCACCCTTACCGAAATCTCTGTAATTTTACCCCGGAAACTTTCGGGGCAGCGTAGTCTGCGGATCTTTCGTTTCTTTTTTTTGGACCAAGTTTTAGTGAGTAGGCTGAGCGGCAACATCGACGGCGACGGCTTTCAGCATCATGGCAACCGCCACAATTCCGGGATCTAGAGTGCCGATGGTTCGATCGCCGGCATAAGATTGCCGGCCCCGTTTCGCCGTCCACTGGCGAGTGCCTTCGATCGCATCCTCTGCGACTGAAGCCGCCGCCTGGAACGCAGGCAGCAAATCTTCGGGAGCGGTGCGGGCATGCTCTTCCAATTGATCGACGGCCGGGATCAAAGCATCCAGCAAGGTTTTATCACCCTGCACCGCATTGCCTCGCGCCATCATCCCGGCTATAGCTGCCCGTCCCATCAGCACGAGGTCATTTAGATCGATCGTCTGCTTCTCTTTTGAATTGATACCGGCCCGAAGAAAAGCCGTGCCCCACATAGGTCCGGTAGTACCGCCGGCGCTCCCGGCAAACGCCGAACCCACTTTCATCAAGAACGTCCCGATGGACGAGCGATCGATATCTCCATCGAGTTGTCGCAGCACCGCGCGGAAGCCATCGGCTAGAGTTTTGCCGAAATCGGCGTCACCCATTTCGCCGTCTAAGTCGCAAAAAAATTTCTCATTATCTAAAGATACTTTTGCAACCGTGCGGAGGCAGCTTTCCACAGTTTCCAAGCTGAGGCTCTTCATTCGTGGGGGAGTCATTTTGCTGGCCGACGACGAAAATGCCGCGACCTCGCAGGCAGATTAGTGGCGTCCAGCGAAACGGCAACGGGCAGTCTCAGTCAAACTGTTGACCGCGGCAGCTCGCCTTAGGCTCGCTGCCGAATAGCAGATAGCAAATAGCAGATTGAACGGCCATCGTCACCAACTACCCCGCTCCGCCCCTTTTGCTATCTGCTATTTGCTATTTGCTATTCCGAACGAGCCTAAGGCGAGTTGGCGGGCGAGTTCGCAGCAGCGTTTTCCCTTCGCACCAGCTACCCTCCACCATGAGGCGATATGGAATCGTGGGTATCCCGCGTTCGTTCCGGTGCAGCATATCGACCAAAAGATCGACCGCCATCACGCCGATCTGGAACGAGTTCTTTTTCATCCCCGAGAAACCTTTACGGCCTTCATCGAGCGAATGAAATGCGACGCCGACATCGGACGGGACCCGGTAACCAGCCCTTCGCAAACAAGCCAAAACTTCTGGTAATCGGGTCACGATCGCGTCGGGTCGATGCGCCTCAAACCAGGCCAAAAAAGTCTCATCGTTCCAGCGGTCCAAAATCAGCGGCGGTAAACGGTTCTTCCGATGGAGCTGGTTCTGTTCGACGAGATAAGCAGCTAACCAATTGTGATCAACTCGTTCGTCATGATCACGCCGATTCACCAGCCCGAGACGCTGGTAGCCACGCTGTTGGAGCTCAATAAAAAGCTTACCCATCGTCCGGTACTCGTGGTTGGAGACCAGATGTAGCTTTGGTTCGATCAGCGTATAACCGAAGGTCACGGCAGAGAATCGGTGCCAGGCGATATCGATCGAACAGAGTCCTTCTTGCGGTGGGAACAGCAGGCCTTGGATATTGCGGGTCCAAAGAATCTGGCTCATCCGTGCGCCCGTCATCCCGGGTTCGCTTAGCCAAAAACATTCTAAGGTGTAACCGCGTTCCGCGGCTCGGGCGGAAGCGCCTTCAAAATAATCGCGATTACAAGCGGAATCACGCCAGCCCCATTCCGCGTGATAGTTCGTCAACCAGCCAATTACTCCCATCCGATCGGGGGTCTGTTTTTGCTCCCGATAGGCGCATAGAGCCGCCAACATCGCATCTGGCCGATAGCCGAGCTGATGCGCAATCTCCTGGATCCGCAGCCGAGTTCCCGCCGGGATCCGCGGATGCTCCCGTAAAGCGAGCGAGACCGTTGAGTAATGGCAGCCAGCTCGCTGAGCGATGTCGCGTAACGTTGCCCGGATCGGAAAACGTGCCATAGGAGGGAGACCCAGAAAGCATGGTCAGTTTGCCTCAGGTTGCAAGCGGCAGCTCGCCTTAGGCTCGCTGCCGAATAGCAAATAGAAGATAGCAGATAGCAAAAGGGGCGGAGCGGGCCAGTCGATGGCGATGGCCGTTCAATTTGCTATTTGCTATTTGCTATTCCGAACGAGCCTATGGCGAGTTCGGGTCTACCGGCCTCCCCCGACTGGCCAATGACTCATGCTGGAATTCCCAAGGTCAACCTCAGAGGGAATCGAAACTCCGCCGTACTTGGGATACACGAACCTGGCTGCAGGGCTGTTCGTCCGGGTGATGCCAAACAGCACTTCGGCTCCACCTTGCGCCGCCACCAATAATGATTCCTTGAGCAACAGCGCACCAAAGCCGCGATTTCGGTATTCCGCGGTGATACAGGGGCCAGTGATCAAGTGATTATCGCTACTCGGGCTGGTATCAACGACTGAGGCAGCGATGACTCGATTCCCGTGCGTGATCACCAAACAATCCCCTTCGCGATGGTGAACAAATTTATCCTCCACTTCCTGCTGCAATCGCGGCATGAGTTTAGAGGCCACATCGTTCCAGCACGATTCCTGGGCAAAACAGCTACTAATCACCTGGTGAAGTAGCGCCCTTTCCTGACGGCTCGCCGTCCGGAGGCTGTACGTCTCGGTTATAATGTAACGGCTGGTTTCGGGTAGATCTTTGGCCTCCCAACTGAACCGGGACCAGCCGATGGATTTCATAATACCAGACAATGTTCTCTGAAAGCCGCTTATTTAGCAAGTACCGAACGAGTCGCGAATGAAACACCGTGGTAAGGCATGCGCATAGATAAGGCACGTAGTGGACAGAGTGGACTAAGTGGACGCCGCTATCGAGCGACGCGGTCTTCTGCCCCGAAGGGGCAATAGGACTCAGCCCAGGGTTTTAACCCTGGGTCCGTATCCAAATGAGGCGTGCCCTGAAAGTGGCACAAGACGGTGTGTCGTTCGGTCGAATTGGTTCGCAATCCCGCTTCGCGAGCATCTTCTGCGATCGGACTTCGCCTTGCGCGAGAAATTTCTGTTTAAGGGGAGAACGCAGTTTCAGCCGAATGATATCGACAGAAGAAAAATCTGCGGTCGTGACTTGATCAAAGTCACCGCGTGCGATCCGGGTCGTCCTTGATACACACCCACCATACACAGCCTAAGAGTGCAGAGCCCAAAAAGAGGAACATTCCCAAGGTCAGCATACGTCATCGTGATGCCGGAATTAGTCCTCCGAGTCAAAAGGAAAGTTGTCATCAGGTAAAAAAAATCGGTGAGCGGTTCAATAAAGCGCCTTCAAGTCGCCCGCGGGTGCGGTGCAAAACAGCAAACAGTACATAATTCCAAACACTCGCACTCCAACATCCGGTCGCGCTGATTCTCTGGATAGCGACTGGACTGAGCTCGCCGAAAGTCGGCTTCGCTACCTGCCGCGCCGTAGGACTTCGGCGAGCTCAGTCGAATCGCTTGGCGAAGGCGGAGCGAGGCGCGCTCCAAATAAGGGACCTGGCGAAGCCGCTAGGCGCGCTCACCGTCACCGACCAAACTTTGAACGCCAAAGAAGAGACTTAGCACTTGGCGATAAACTTCCTGCTTAAACGGAGGCAACCATTCGATGTTGAATTCCGCTGGCACGATCCAACGCAGGGAGCGGAACTCAGGCTCGCTGGTTTCATGTTTCGGTTGATACCCCGGCAACAGTTCGACCAGAAAGTAGATTTGCTCCTGGCCGTGAAAACCTTCTTTTGTCCGGCCTTTGTCAAAGAGATAACGGTAGGGTCCCTTACGTTCGATGATACGGTACGATCCGCCGGGTAGGCCTACCTCTTCGATTAATTCACGTTCGAGCGCCTGTTCCGGTCTTTCTCGAGGTTTGATACCACCTTGCGGGAACTGCCAGGATCCGGGCCTGTCCGAGCGCTCTCCTATCAGGATCTTATTGTCGGAACGCCGGATGATGGCAGCGACGTTAGGCCGGTAGATCGGTGAAGTTGTACCCACGATTCCAGTGTCCTGTCCCATAAATAACATGGCTTTCGTTGCGATCAAAATAGGCCGCCGGCAAGGCGGCTGCCTATAGGCGTCAACATAATGAACCGGCGTGGCCGGCCCTCACCGGGAGGGCGCGCGTCCTCGCGCGCCGCAAAGACGTGCCAAGCTTACAGACCTATTCCGATCACTCGATCGACAAACACGCTCGGCTTCGGGAACAACGGATCGCGGGGACGCGATCCCTCCCAGCGCTGGGTTCAGCAGCTGCCGGGCGAAAGCCATGCTATTTATGGGACAGGACACTAGCGCCCCAGCATATCCAGCAAGCTTTTGGCCTGATTCTTCAACTGGTTGGACATGCCTGCAGCCATTGCATCAGAGATCCTCTTGGAAAGATCCTCTTTTGGATCATTCACCGGACCGGTGATCTGCATTGGAGCCCAACACAAACCGTCTCGCTGTTCCGTGAAAACTTTCTGTTGAACCCCGGGAAGCCAACCCAGCAGGCTAGATGATAGTCCAATCATCAAGTTCGCTTTGATCTGGTCTCCATCGATGGTACCGCCTCCCTCGACCTTTAAGAGATCTTGGTATTTTACCGACAGATTAGAAAATTCGAGATGTTGGCCCTGCCGGTTGATCTGGGCATCAACGCCATCAAGTTGCCAATCGTTCAGCCCTAACTGCTTCACCAACCTTTGAACTTTTCCCAACAACACCGACCAATCCAGCTTCGCCTTATCCAAATGGACGGCCCCGATAATTTGCCCGGAGTCGGGCTCAGCCAAGTTCCCAGTAAAATCGAGGCTTCCCGAAGCGAGTCCTTGTAGGTGCCACTTAGTTGGCGGAAAATCGCTGAGAGACAGCCCAGCCAGATCACCATGGAACTTGTAAGGGCGCTTCCCTTCTAAATTGAAAGACCCGTTCACCGCGATTGAGCCGCCGGTTGGAACCACTAGTTTCGCCTGACTGACGGTGATTGCCGCCGACTGATACGAACCGGCCGCTTGATCGATCTGGAAAGCAGGCCAACCACTGGCATTGAGCGTTCCGCCATTAGCCGACAAATCCCACTGTGCATCTCCGCGATGGACCGCGGTAGCCTGCATGCCAGTGATTTCGGCCGGCTTTTCGCCCGCGGACCAGTGCACGTTAATCTGGTTCACCGACACCCGGTCTACGTCGAGTTTGGGATGAATAAAACTCGGTAACTTTATTCCGAACGATTGATGTTCTGCCTGCTGGCCATTTGGCGTATCGGGGGCCGGAGTTCCAATTACCAGATCAACGTTTTTGATGAGGACATCGTTAAAATCCCAGACACCGGAAAAAAGCCGCGACCAATTTGGTCGGGCGGAAAGATCTTTTGCTTGGATAGAAGCAACGTGGGTTTTTGGTTTGCCCTTGCCCGTATAATCCGCGGAATAAAGCGCACCCCCGTTAGCGCTGATTGGCCCAAGTGTCCCTTCGGTTTGGAGCGACCGGTTAATGCTTCGATCGATCCAGTGCCGGCAGGTTTGGCTCCCGAGAAAGAACCACCCTGCAAACCAGGCCACCGCCAAAATCAAAATGACGGCTCCGAGTGCGATAAAAAGAAAACGAAATGCTTTCACAAGCTTTAGGACGTGTTAGCTGAGCAGGCTCAGGCCACCATCACGCCGAACAGTATGGAACCGGGAGGACGCCGTCAACGCCGGCTTGTCCGACGAAGCGGTTCGGAGTCTCGGACGACAAAGCGAAGTCGGAGAACGGCGGCAACGCACGCGAAACCTCGAGCCAGAGGGAAAGTGGACGGGTGGACCGAGTGGACAAAGTGGAGACACCACTACGTCGACTCAGTCCACTACGTCCACTGGAACGGCTCCAGTGGACACCCGAGAGCCGCGCTACATTAGCGTTCAAGGCGCTCCATCCGTTCCCGGCGCTCCCACTCGTATCCTCTCCCGCAAAACGTACAACCCAATGGCGGCGACAGGAAAAAGAAACCATGGCCAATAATTAGCGATCGGAGGGAACGGATCGGCGACATCCACGCTTCCCTCAACGTCAGCACGTTCGTTGCCGCGTCGAACCTCGGTTCGTACATGCCAGACGCCTGCTGCCGGTATCTCGACCAGTGCGCCATAGAGGAGATGATTCGATGCTCCGGAATGAAGAAGAGGCACCTCCGCCAAATTCACCGGTGGGCTAACCGCGCAGCTCGGCGGATACCAGGCGGGCTGCGCATTTTGATGAACTTGCACAGGCGTCACCGCCAAGGTAACCGCTGCATCCAGCACGGGTTGGCCGCTCTTCGTATCCTGGATCAGAACACTAAAATCGATCTGTCCCGCCCTTGGTAAAGGCGGTTCAGCGAAAAGCGTGATCTCGAACGGCCCACTTACAGAATGAAGCTGAACCGATCCTCCATCCCCGAACGCATTCCCCGCCAAACAAAGAGAAATCAATAGAATGACAGATGACAGATGACAGATGACAAATGGGTTCGGCTCTGCCGTAACAGACAGCTCTTCGAAATGAACGCCCAAGAAACGCAGCACAGTCCTTCGTGCCGAGCGGCGAATTTGGGATTTGTCATCTGTCATTTGTCATTCTCCGAGATTTAATGCAGCATTCCCCGCATTTCCATCGGTTGAAAAACGATCCAAATCCCGCACAGGTAAAGCGAACTGAGTAGAACGGCCCACGGCAAAAAGGCAGGCGCGGCCTTTCGTTTCTCTGCTGCTAGGCCGAGAGAAACTTTCCAAGCATAATACAAACTGACCAGCAACCCGAGATCCAAGGCCAGGCACTGAAAATCCAGCAACTGCGGGATACCGGGAGTGCGCAGAGTCCACCACGGGAAGCCGCCGGTGGCAATATGAAGATCTAGAAAAAGCCGTTGGATTACTGGAATCGGCGTCAGTAGCGCCGTGAAAAGATGAAACCCAAAATGTGCCAGCCACATGGCGGCGCCGAGCGGCGCTAAGGTCATGGCAAACCTGCAGGAGATGCCTCGCAGAGTCGCAGGAATAGAGCCGAACCACCGGCTGGCGAACGCGCAGCCGGTGACTGTGGCCAGTGGTAGTAAGCCCAGAACCAGGAAGAAAAAAATGAGCAGGATGACCGGGCGTGAAATCAAATCGAGCGTTAGTCGCGAAAAGCTAAGCGCATTTTCAACCGGTAAAGTCATCGCAGCCGCGTTAAGGAACGCCCCAAAAGCGAGGACCAGCACCAAAGCCGCCAAATCGGTTCTCTCCGTGAACCGGCCAATTGAGGAACGAAAAGGGTCCCGAGCTAAAGTACGGCCGGGTGCTACGGCTATAATTCCGATATTGTCGTGCGGACATGCTCGCACGCAATCCAGACAGAAAGTGCAATCTAAATTGCTTTCTTTCTTCGGTTGAAACAGGCGTAACTCGCAGCCTCGTTGTTGCTCGTTCCCTTTAATACAATCGTAGGACTTGCAGCTACGGCAGACATCCAGGTCGCGGGTTTTTACCTCAAACGGTGACACCAGCGACTGCACAAAGTGAAATTGGCCAATCGGGCAGACGTACTTGCAAAAACTGGCGCCGCGAAAAAAGCCATCGACAACAATCGCCACTACAAAATAGCCGATGATGACCCAAGCGGTCAGCCACGGACTATTCCACAAGCTAAAGGCTTCGTAGGACCAGAAGTAAATGGCAAGCAACCCGACCGAGATCCACTTCGTGCGCAGCCATCTCGGCCATTGCCGGTTCCCCGGCAGGATACGGCGTGCGAGATCGCGGGCAAAGGTGAATGGACAAGCAAAACAAAAGAAGTTTCCGAACACGAGCAGTGCTAACACGCTAAGCCCTCGCCAATGGGTCCAAGGTAAGGTCCCCGCCAGGTTCATTGGCCCGATCTGGGGCCCAAAAAGCCCGTCGCATACAATCAAGATCGCTAACCCGAAAAGAGCGCACTGAAGCACGCGTCGAAACACTAGTGACCGAATCACCCGCCCGATAAAACGTAACGCCAGCAGATCGAATACCGGAGAATGAGGTGGCGCTGCGTGCCCGGTAGCGACGAGCTCGCGACGTTTTGCGGGGATACGTACGGCGGCAGTGGACTGAGTGGACCTAGTGGATGTCTCCACTTTGTCCACTTTCTCGCTGGCTCGAGGCTTCCACGCGCGTTGCGTCGGGAGCTTGTCCCTAGCGTGACGTCTCGGAGAAAGAAACCGCATCGCGATGATGCTCGCGGGTATCAAATAAACAATCGAACCCGGCACCCACATAATTACTCCGGCGGCATGCTGATCGCTCAAAGGGTCCATGCCCGGGAACTGCGGAACGAGACTGTAGGTGGGATAGACGACGCGATCGGAGAAAGTCAAAAAAGCCGACAGCACCGTGTTTTGAACATCGGCCAGGAGAAGATATGGAATCATAGCCCATTCCGGCCAATGCGGCCGGCTGGGCCAAGGCTGAATAACCGGCCACCAAAAAAGTACTCCTGATCCCAGGAAACAGGCATGCTCGACGATGTGCCACGTTGGTGACCGCAAGGTGAGCTCATAGAGCGGAGGAACGTGCCATCCCAAGGTCATCACCACAAAAATGATCCACGTGACTTTTGGGTGCGTCAGCCATCGCCCGAATCGCTTGAACCCGTTCCACAAGAGGAACGGCCGGATCGCTTCCCGAACGATGGGACGAGGGAGCCCCGTCAACAGCGGCAAAAACGGACTCCCCAGTAACAGCAGCGGGGGTGCAACCATCATCAGCAGCAGATGCTGGATCATGTGCACCTGAAGCAGAAGATTCGAGAAGGTGTCCAACGGCGAACCCAGCGCCAGGAAGACCGTACCGACTCCACCAAGGAATGAGGCCAGCCGCCATCCATCGAAGCGATGCGGCACCTGTTTCCGCAGCTTCAGCCAGCCGCGAAAATAGACCAACGCGAGGAGTATCAGTCCAACTGTCGGCCAGAATTGAATCGACCAAGATCCGACAACGGCATCGGCCACATCCTCCATATTCAGCAGAAGGAGTTCAAGGAGTTCAAGGAGTTCGAGGAGTACAAGGAGGGCAGAAACTTACGCCAGGAAAAAGCAGGCGCGACTTCGGGTTTTGCTTGCAATCCAGCCTCCGTCCCAAGGAAGAGACTCCTTGAACTCCTTGAACTCCTTGAACTCCTTTTACTGCCTACTGGTTACTTTCTCCCCGGGCGTCGCGGTCGGCTGGCTTTCACCAATCGGCTTCAGCGGACCAACGGCTTCTCTTGCCGGTGGGATATTCGGTGGGTGCAATGAAGATAGATACGCAACCAGTGCGCGGGTTTCCTCAGGAGATAAATTTTTGCCGTAAGCCGGCATGTTGCCGCCACCCTGGATCACTTGCCGGACCAATTGCGGATTCGTCATGCGGGTTGCTACTCGCGAGAGATCAGGCCCGCGGTGGCCTCCTTCTCCGGCTATGGCATGACAATTCCGGCACTGCATTTTTTGAAACACGACAGCGCCCGTGAGTTCTACTGGCGTCCGACCTTTGAGATACTCCGGTTTTATGGGCAGTCCGCTCCATGCATCCATATGTGGCGACCAAGGTCCCACCATCGCTTCATAGGTCAGCATACCGATGCCCAGGTAGCTCAACAGTACGGTTGCGATCGCGACCGGTCTTCGTCGCCAATGCTTTTCACCTTCATTCGAGATGAAAGGAAGCGCGAACAGTAGGAGCCCGGCGATGGTAGGGAATATGAAGAAAAGAAAAATCTCAGAGCCGCTAGGTAATAACGCTGCCGCCGCAAATAACCACAGAAAAGGGTAATCCGGCTTAGCCTCGGGAATCACCAGAGGCGGATCCGCCGGAATGCCGGGTCCTTTCGGTCCTATAAAGAGGGCGAGCCCTACAATCACCAAAAGAAGGATTCCATTGGCGACGACATCTTTGCTGAGGATACCCGCAAACGGCACGCCTTCGCGCTTAATGATACCGTGATAATACTGATCGTAGGTCTCCCGTTTCACCAACACGCCCTGCTTAGGCTGCTCGTTGATTCCTTTGCCAAGGACCAGACGCAAATGAATGCTGACGAACGCCAGGAGGCTCCCGGGCAAGATAAAGACGTGCAAAGCAAAAAAACGGGACAAAGCATCCGTTCCGATAATCGGTCCACCTAACAAAAGATGGACAACGGCATCACCGACTACTGGAATCCGCCCAGCGACGGCTGCCCCGATGCCGACGCCCCAATAAGCATCGGCGTCGAACCGCATGACTTGGCCGCTGAACGCCAAACCGAGAGTCACAACCAAAAGGATAATTCCGGATATCCAGGTGAGTTCACGAGGATATTTATATGCGCCCCACAGAAACACTTGGGTCATGTGGCACATCATCATGATGACCATCATCGTGGAGCCCCAGTAATGCATCCCTCGCATTACCCAGCCGAGCGGCTGAGCATAATTAAGAAGCTCCAAGCTATGATAAGCTTCGGCCGCCGATGGCACATAGGACATGGCCAAGAAAATGCCGGTGACGATCTGGATGACGAAGCAGGTTAGCGTCATGCTGCCGAACGTGTAAAACCAGCTCTCGGTGCTCTTGGGAACCGGATGCCCGGCTGTCTGTTCCCAAAGTTTGACCAGATGCAGCCGCCGCTCGAACCACAAGGCAACGTTTTGTAGCGTAGACATCATAGGCTAGGAGGGATCGGCCAGGGTCGGTTGTACGCCCGCTTTGATCATCAGCTCTCCTTTTTCTACTTTATGTTCATAAACATAGAGACCCCGCGGCGGCGGGCCCGCCGCGTGGCTGCCATCTTCATAAAACGCTCCGCCATGACACGGGCAGAGAAATAATTTTGATTGTTCGAACCAACGGACCGGGCATCCCAAGTGAGTACAATTAATGGCAAAAACCGTAAAGGTGTCGCCAGCCGCCCGCTTCACCCAGCAAGGGATATGTGCAGTATCCCCATCCGCCGCAGTGCGGTACGGATTCATAAAGACTGCCATCCGGGTTGCTTGCTCCGGAAATTGGTCAATTGCCCCCAGGGACACCCAGGTTCGTGGTTTCTTTTGCACCACGCTCGACACAAAAAAGCCGATGATCGGAATACCTACTAGGGCGCCGGCGATCGCGTTAATTCCGATCCCCACCTTCAGCAGGAAGTCCCGCCGGGTTGCCCGATAGTCGAACTTGGGCATTTCGTGTGCACTATCTTCGTTTGGATCGCTAGAAGCCATGGTCTATTGAGAAGAACCGTTTGCGGTTGGTGAAGCTGCTGCATTTGCCCCCTCGCCCGTCTGTCGATGTGAAGCCAACCAAGCAACAATATTTGCGATATCTTCCGGTGACATCGGTTGGCCCTTCACGAATTGTTGATAGTTGGGCATTCCGAGCTCGGGTCTCCCGGCAACGATTACGCTTCGCAGGTACTGATCTGAAACCAAATGCAGGTAGTCCGGGTTAACGATCGAACCGCCTTTTTCTCCACCTTGCCCGGCCTGACCATGACAGCCCGCGCAATACTGATTGTATGCTTCAGACCCGCGCGTGCTGTCTCCTAAAGGGGCGGAGTAAGCGGGTAGATTCGTTGCCGGCGGATTCTTGCCGGAGTCTGCAGCTTGGTTGGCGGCCTTGCTGATCAGGTCCTTAAGTAGAATGTCAATTTGTTCATCGGTTAGATCGCCGCCGCTAGACTTGGCAAATCCCGGCATTCCCGTTTGTTTGATCCCGTCAGCGATGATGTTTCTTAAGACGTCCTTGGGCACAACGGACAGGTAAAGCGGATTCAGAACCGAAAGCGTCGGTCCAATGGAAACGTCATCTCCATGGCAGGCACTACAATTAGCGCCGAATAGCGTCTTGAAATCTTTAATCGATTCCGGAGGCTGCCAGCGGTCGCTCTCCTTTGGTTTGCCCGGCAATTGGTCGCATCCGGACAGGCCCAACAGGCCAGCGGCGAAGCAGGCGGACAATATGATATTTGGCCGCGATAAGTTCATTGGTCTTCTTCAGCTTCCATGGCATGCACTCCCATGCGCGCCGCTAACGACCAGGTTTGCATCGTCTCAACTTTCTGAGACTTGAACACCACGTACCCGCCAACCAGACCAAACGAAATCTGGCAGATAATAAACCAGATCCAATTCACATGTGCGGCCAATGCCGGATTCACGATATCGAACATCGGAAAGAGCATCGCCGTCCAAATCAACGGAATTATAATGCCACCCCAGAACCATTCGAAACGTGCGGGTAACATTGGTAAAAGAACCGTATAAAGCATGCCGATCAGGATCGACAGTACCCCATGGCTCAGCACAGCGATGATGAACGCAGATAGGTGGAACTGGTCCAAAGTCGTGACATCAGCCGTCCCCATGGTAGGTAACCCTGCGGCTGCGAGCAGATTGATCGGATACCAGATGCTGTGCTGAAAGATGAGGCCGTACAGCATCGCTAGGGCCGCCATGGCCGCCCCTCCCGCCAGTCCCCCATTTATGCCGGCTGAATAGCGGTGGACCCGCATCGGATAGTAAGCGCGATGTCCGTCTGTCCCCAATGATAGGTGACTGATTCGACGCGGAGAAACCTTGATGTGCGACGCCCGTTTGGCCGGTTCCGCCAGTGGTACCATTTCGTGGTTCGGCAAGGGGAATAGCTCACGAAACCAGCCGATTCCGCCGATCAGTGACAAGAGAATCCCAACCACCGACACCACAACGCTAGTGACGAATCCTCCGGCGATCAGCATAATACCCAAAGCCGCCAACATTGGCCAGGCGGTCGGAGTTGGTAGTTCTATACCTTCTGCATGCTCCGCATGATGTTCTTCGTCCATAAATCTCAGGATTGCATTCCGATAATATAAACGACGGTAACTACGACGGCCCATATGCCGTCCACAAAGTGCCAATACCACGAGATCATCTGGATATGTTCGTGATGCCGATGTTGGATGTTACCGGTCAAACTGGCGACCAGGATGAGAGTCAATAAAATTAACCCGACTACCACGTGGCTGGCATGTAGACCCACCAGCGAATAGAACGTAGAACCAAATAGGTTCGTGCTAAGCGTAAGCCCATCGTGATAGATCAGGTGGTACCATTCCGCGCCCGTATAGATCAAAAAACCTAACCCCATGAGAGCCGTTATCAGCCACCAGAGATGAAACCCGCCTAAATCGCCTTTCTTTAATCGCTGCTCTGCAACCACGACTGTCGCACTACTGCCGAACAGGAAAAACGATCCCAGCCAAGGAAACTCCAGAACTTCCCGCGGATAAGGTGGATTCAGACTTTTACCAAGGTAGAAGAGATAAGCCACCACAAATATGGTAAACAGGGCCGATTCGGTCATGATCACGAGGATTAACCCCACCTTGCGCGGCGAGGGTAATTTCCACTCTGTCTCTGGCGTTGCGTATGTATCCGTGCTCACAAATTAACCAATTGAGAGTTATTCGAACTTCCAGTCCGGGTCTTCTGGATGTTTCAAGTCCCAGAGCGGTCGCCGGCTGCGCACTTCCGGTATTTCTTCAAAGTTGTATTCCGGCGGCGGTGAAGAAGTCGTCCATTCCAAGGTCCAGGCATCCCACGGATCGTCTCCGGCGATCTTACCTTTCCAGGCTGACCAGAACATGTTGATAATGAAGATAAGGGCTCCGATTCCTTGAATGATTGCTCCGATAGTGGAGAGCATATTAAGGAACTCCCAGCCGCGACCTTCCTGGTAGGTGTAAATGCGTCGGGGCATGCCGAGAAAACCCAGGAAATGTTGCGGGTCGAAGGTGAGATGAAATCCGATGGTAAATACCCAGAAGTGCCAAAGGCCGAGGCGGGTATTGAGCATGCGGCCGGTCGCTTTGGGGAACCAATAATAAAAGCCGGCGAAAACCGCGAATACGATTCCCCCAACGATTACATAGTGAAAGTGGGCGATAACAAAATAAGAATCGTTAAGCTGCCAATCAAAAGGGGCGCAGCCCAACATGATCCCGGTGAGCCCCGCGATCAGAAATTGGAAAAGAAAAGCGATGCAGAAAAGCATCGGAACCTCCATCCGTAATTTGCCGCCGTACATCGTACCGAGCCAATTGAAGATTTTGATCCCGGTAGGAATCGCGATGACGAAGGTGGCAAACGCGAAGAAAGTGACGCTGAAGGAGTCCATCCCGATCGTAAACATGTGGTGAGCCCATACGCCCGCGCTGATGAATCCGATCATGACGGTGGCTGCCACCATCATGGGATAACCGAAGATCGGTTTCCTGGAAAAGACCGGGATAACTTCCGAGACGACGCCGAATGCCGGCATCACCAAAATGTAAACTTCCGGGTGGCCAAAGATCCAAAAGAAATGCTGCCACAACACTGGGGAACCGCCGGCCTGGGCTTCGAAAAACTTCGCCCCAAAGAATCGTTCCAGAACCAACATGATCTGCGCAGCGGAGAGCGGCGGCATAAACATGACGACCAAAAACATGGTCACCAAGACCAACCAGGTGAACAACGGCATCCGATAGAGGGTCATCCCCTTGCAGCGATAACAAAAGATCGTCACCATCACGTTCACGCCGCCGGTGATACTGCCGACACCACTGATTAAAAGACCCAGCGACCAATAATCGATATTGTTGCCAGGCGAGAAAGCGCGCGAAGTGAGCGGAGCAAGCGCGAACCAGGAGGCATCGGGAGCAGCGCCGGTTCCATACAAGCCGGGACCAGCGATGTAACTTAAGAAAAGAAAACACCCTCCGAAAAAAGTCGCCCAAAACGAAAATGCGTTCAGACGCGGGAACGCCATGTCTCTAGCCCCGATCTGAAGGGGCACAACGAAATTGGCTAGTCCGAACACCATGGCCATGGCGAAGAAGAAAATCATCGTCGTGCCGTGCATAGTGAATGCGCCATTGAAGGATTCAGGGTCCATCAGATGGTTGTTCGGCACCGCTAATTGCAACCGAATCAGCGACGCCAGAATGCCGCCCGCGATGAAGAACAGCCACCCCATCCCCAGGTACATGAACCCCAATTTCTTATGGTCGACCGTGAATATCAGATCTTGAATCCAGGCCGTTAAAGTCCCGTGCTCGTGGCCCGGAGGAGCCGGCGCCAATTCCGTTCCGATTTCTCTTAGCGGGGTAGTGCTGTTAGCCATAACGGGTCATTTCAGGGTACGGAGGTAGGCCAAGATCGAGTCGACTTGTTTGCTGCTGAGCTGCATGTTCGGCATCAAACAACCCGGTTTCAGGTCCTGAGGATTCATCAACCAACTGCGGAGATGCTGGTCATCGTTCGGAGCCACACCTGACCCGAGTGTTGCCCGGCCGGAGAAATGCGATAGGTCGGGTCCAAACACTCCAGTTGCTCCGCGCGCATTCTCGATATGGTGGCAAGTCCCGCAAGAGTTAGAGATAAATTGCTGCTGTCCCTCGGCCACCTGCGGATCAGAAACGGGCGCTTGTTTCTGTGACTCTAGCCACTTCTGATACACCTCCGGCGTGTCGACGACCACCCGAATCAGCATGTTGGCGTGCTGCTGCCCGCAGAGAACCGTGCAGTTCCCCAGATAGATCCCGGTAGCATAGGGTTCGACCCACATGGTATTCCGGTAGTTCGGAACCAACATGGTTTTCCCATTCAACTGGGGCACCCAGAATCCATGAATGACATCAGCCGATTCCAACACCATTTCGGTCGGTACTCGATTCGTACGGCTACTGAGCGGCACATGAATCTCGTTAGCGGTCACCACATCATGCTTGGGATATCGGACCTCCCACCAGTAACGGTGTCCAATGACGCGAATTTCTTCCGCCGCATCCGGCATTTTGTGATGTTCGATTTCACCAATAGTACGAGCGGTGACCAATACCAACATCACCACGATCAAGATCGGAGGCACCGTCCAGGCCAGCTCAATCGCCGCACTCCCATAAACCTGAGGTGGCTCGTCATGGTCGTCTTCCGGACCTCGACGTCGATACCGGATAATCGCGTACACTAGTAGGCCGCCTACTACCAGGAAAATCCCGGCACAAACGGCCAGCACCAATACCGAGACATAGTAAATCGTCTCGGCCGGCGCCGATAAGGGATCAAAAATGTTTTGGATCGCTCGGATCGTTGAATCTTGAGCCTGAGCAACGGGTGCCGATGAAAGGAACCCAACAAATGCAGCGACCGTGAAACCCAGGAGCAGCCAGCCTCGTCCTGAGCCACGCATCGTACGCGAGTACCTGGTGTGTAGATGGTTGAGCACGATTCCTGTCCTGCAACTCTTACCCACGCTTCGCGCGCGTAGCAACTAACACCTTGGTATTAACGCGCGCATTTTCTATTTTCATAGTCTGCTTGATCCGTCCATTAGTTTTTCTAATAAAAAGCAGATTTTCCGACCCCTTTTCGGCTGAGATCAACTCTCGCTTATCCTGGCGGCATCACGACAGATGAAGTCACAGAATGCAACGGTAGGGACGAACTCCTGCTCGTCCGTCTTAGCCGCCAAGCACATGAGCCGATAGCTCGTCCCAATCCTCCATTGAAGCAATACATATATAGAGGCATTTCCGGACCCTCCTTTGGAGCAATAGAGGTACCGCAGACTCTTGCGTAAAAGGATGCCCTGAGGTAATGGACAATCTCTCTTAGCATTGATGGCGTTGGGACGTCCGACGCTGCCGTCTCTATATATAATGAACCTTGATTTTCGATACTCTAAAGACGGGCTCATCCCAGCCATTGTTCGCGAATCGGATGCCCCGGGCCGGGTGCTGATGCTCGGCTGGATGAATCGCGATGCTCTAGATCGCACTTTAGAAACCGGGTTTATGCATTATTGGAGCCGGTCCCGCGAAAAGCTTTGGCTGAAAGGAGAGACTAGCGGCCACAAACAAAAGGTGGTGCGCTGGTTTACGGATTGCGATCGCGATACCCTTCTTTTCGAGGTTGAACAGGTGGCCGGCGCTTGCCACACCGGTTATCGATCCTGTTTCTTTCAAGAGCTTGATTTGCAGGGACAACCAAAGGAAACGGAAGAAAATAGGGTTTTCGACCCTGCTGAGGTTTACCAATAATGACGACGGCGCCACTCAATCCCCCAAGGGAAGCGTTCCTCAAACTGGCTGAGCAAGGAAGGTTGATCCCTGTCTATACCGAGTTCGTAGCGGATTACGAAACTCCGGTTGGAGTTCTGGAGAAAATCGACGACGGCCAGCGTTCTTTTCTATTCGAATCCGCGGAAACCAGCGATCATGTCGGCAGATATTCTTTCCTGGGGAGTTCTCCCCGGGTGTATTTCGAAAGCCGCGGCTCCAAAATTCGCATCGAAGAGAACGGAACCGTTCGAGAGTTCGAGACCAATAGCGATCCGTTAGCCGAGCTGCGGAAGCTAATGAGCCGGTATTCGTTTGTCGAATACCCGGGGTTACCTCCATTTGTCGGCGGAGCCGTGGGTTATATCGGATACGACGTGGTCCGCTTTTTCGAGCCGACGGTGACGCCCTCCCCACCCGACCAACTGAATGTTCCGGATTCAGTGTTTATTATCACGGACACGTTTCTCGTGTTTGATCATCGGTTCCGGCGACTAAAAATCTTCGCGACGGCATTCATCGACGAGAGAGGACCGGAGGTCGCCTATGAGGAGGCCGGGGCCAAGATCGCCAAGATCGTGGAGCGGCTGGAATCACCGACCCAATCGCGGCTGATGAACGCGGCCCAGGTAGCGCCTTATCTGTCGCCTCAATCGAACACGAGCCGAGACGAATTTTGCGACATGGTTCGGCGCTGTCAGGAACACATCCGTGCCGGAGACGTGTTTCAGATCGTTCCTTCTCAGCGGTTCCAGGCGAATTATGCCGGCAGTCCGATCTCGCTTTACCGCGCCCTGCGCTTCGTGAACCCCTCTCCGTATATGTTTTATCTGCGCCTCGGGGAGAACTTCTCGTTAGTCGGGAGTTCGCCGGAGGTGCATGTCCGGCTTCGTGATCAGAAGGTCGTGATCCGGCCGTTAGCTGGTACGCGCCGAAGAGGGGCCACCCCGGAAGAGGACCAGGAGTTGGCTGCCGATCTATTAAAGGATCCCAAGGAACGCGCCGAGCACCTCATGCTGGTCGACCTGGCGCGCAACGACGTCGGACGGATTTGTGAGTTCGGCTCGATCAAGGTTAGTGATTTCATGACCATCGAGCGGTACAGCCACGTGATGCATATCGTTTCCAACATCGACGGAAAATTGAAGCCGGGATCCGATGCCGACGATGTCATGCGAGCAACCTTTCCGGCTGGAACGGTATCCGGAGCCCCTAAAGTGAGGGCTATGCAGCTCATCAACGAATTCGAGAAAGGGAAAAGAGGCGTTTATTCGGGAGCGATCGGCTATTTTGGGTTCGACGGAAACTTGGACTCCTGCATCGCGCTTAGAACCATTGTTTTGAAAGACGGGGTCGCCTTCGCTCAGGCGGGTTGCGGCGTGGTCGCGGATTCGGTTCCGGAATCCGAGCACCAGGAATGCGTCAATAAAGCAATGGCCCTATTCCGAGCCATAGAAAGGGCCCAAGCCATTATATGATGCTCATCATCGACAATTACGATTCCTTTACCTACAACCTGGTCCAATATTTTGGCGAGCTCGGAGCGGATCAGGTCGTTAAGCGGAACGACCAGATTACCCTGGATGAGGTTGCGAAGATGCATCCGGACCGGATCTGTATCTCGCCGGGACCCGGAACGCCGCTTGATGCCGGTATCAGCAACGATCTGATTCTGAAGTTTGGACCTACCACTCCGATTCTCGGAGTTTGTTTGGGGCACCAATGCATCGGGCATGTTTTCGGCGGTGAAGTCGTTCGGGCGGATCGGATCATGCATGGGAAGACGTCCCCGATCGTCCACGAGGGGGACGGCGTTTTCCGGAGCTTGCCGAATCCATTTGAAGCGACCCGGTATCATTCTCTGATCGTGCGACGGGAAAGCTTGCCGCCGGAACTAGAGATCACCGCAGAAACCACCCAGCGAGAGATCATGGGCTTGCGCCATCGCCGTTACCCGATTCAAGGGGTTCAATTTCACCCCGAGTCGATCATGACCGCCGAGGGCAAACAGTTGCTGCTGAATTTTCTGAGGACGTAAAGATACGCCGCAACGCCTCACGAGGCGCCTCGTCCTCGTCGTCGTCCTCGAATCGGCCGCGCGGAGTGATGGAGTATTGGAGTGTGGGAGTACTGCGCCCTGTCGAATTGCACCCCGCGACCGCAGGGTTGGGGATGCTGGAGGGGAGCTAGACTTCGCCTCATCGCGGTGATTGGTGATTGGTAGGGCATCAGGCCCATTGATGGGGCGAGGCTCCCGAAAGAACCAAGACGCTTTCACCGGAGAAATCGGCGCACACCACTTACTGGATCCGGCTAGTCTATAAACACGCCGAGCCGTGGCCCGGCGCTGCACCACGGCTCCGACTACGCTATCTCGCCGACTGATTCATTGAGCAATACCGAAGCTTCGTCGGACAAGTCGGCACGTCTAGGGTCTAGCGATGTTCCTTCGTCAGGTGAATATCAATCGCCTTGCGAAAGCGTTGAGATCTTTCGGGAGCCTCGCCCTACCAATCACCGCGACGGGCGAAGTCTGGCTCCCTTCGACGGCGTTGCACCCATTTTGAACGAAACCTGCCCGATCGCAAACTAATACTCGTTGAAAACGACCGTCGGAAACGCGGTTTTGTCCGGTTATCCTGAAATTGATCGATATGGCCTGCACTTTTGTCCAACCAGTAGTTAATATTTTCGCAATTCTGGGGTATACTCGCGTAATACATTTAGACGAAAAGAAAGCTGATTGATTCCCGCCTTTTTGATATTGAGAAGGTAAAGCTTATGGCAAAGCTCCAATCACTTCGAGAAGCGTTAGCGGTGTCGCCGGGTAACGTTCCGTTGCTGATGTTGTACGCTCAGGCCTGCATCGACGAGTTTAGCTTCGATGAGGCCCGCCGAGCGTACGAGCAAGTGCTTACCCGTGAGCCGGAACGCGTAGAAGCAAAACTCGGGATCGCTCAGCTGTTGCAGCTCACCGGCCATATATCCGAGGCGATTGTCCGGACCGAGGCCCTTGTCCAGGCGGACCCAAGGCTGGCCGAAGGATGGTTATTACTTAGCCGGCTCGAGCTGGCCGACGGCGACCGGCGGTCAGCGGCCGAACATTACCAAAAAGCGCTTCAACTACGGCCGGCTCTTAAAGATAACGCTTTGGAGAAACTGCTAGGGCTTTCCGGGCGAACCGCCGCAACCAAACCGACCTGCAGCGATGAGAAAGAGGATTGGTCGCCGGACGAGGATGAATACGATGATGAGCCTTCGGCGGAGCGGTTTGCGGACGAGGTAAGCCGGCCCGGGATCTCCTTTGCTGACGTTGGTGGGATGGAAGACGTCAAAGAGGAGATCCGGATGAAGATCATTTATCCGATCCAGAACCGGGATTTGTTCCGCGCCTATGGAAAGAAATTAGGCGGCGGCGTGCTGCTTTACGGGCCCCCTGGCTGCGGCAAGACCTTGATCAGTCAAGCCACGGCCGGCGAGATCAGATCGAATTTCATCTCGGTTGCCCTCCATCAGATTCTTGATCTCTACATCGGCAATAGTGAGAAGAATTTGCATCAGCTCTTCCAGCTCGCGCGTGATCATGCGCCGACTATCCTGTTCTTCGATGAAGTCGATGCGCTGGCGGCTGACCGAAAAGACTTGAGGGAAAGCGGCATGCGAACCCTGATCAACCAGTTTCTGGCGGAGATGGATGGCAACGTGGGTAATAACGAGGGAATTCTGATCCTCGGCGCCACCAACGCTCCCTGGCATCTCGACGCAGCTTTTCGACGGCCCGGCCGGTTTGACCGCATCATCTTTATTCCGCCGCCCGATGAAGATGCTCGGATTGCTATTATCGAGCTGATGGCGAAGGAAAAGCCGGTAGAACGGTTGGATGTGGCCATGTTAGCACGAAAGACCAAAGGGTTTTCGGGAGCCGACATTAAGGCGATGTTCGATGTCACGACCGAACAAGCACTGGCTCGCGCCATGCGAGAAGGCCGCGTGGTTCCGTTAACCACAGAAGACCTTTTGCAAACTGCACGAGACCTGCGCCCTTCGGCAAGAGCGTGGTTTGAGAGCGCCAAGAACTACGCGCTCTACGCCAATCAGAGCGGCTTCTACGACGACGTGCTATCGTTTTTGAATCTACGAAAATAGCTGAATCCGATTAAGAGCGTATAACGTCTTTTTCTTAAACTCGGCAAGATGAATACGGCCCTCCAACGCGCAATGGTGTTGATTGAGCAAGGACGGATATCCGAGGCGGAGCCATTTCTAAGAGACGCCATCGAGCATGACCCGCAGAACGCTCGCGCATTTTTCTTACTAGCCTGCTGCCTAACCAAACAGCCCGAGTCTTATCGGGAAGCGGAGCGAGCGATAGAAGAAGCGATGCGCCTGCGGCCGAACGATCCTCTGATTCATTGCCAACGTTCTTCGATACAGATCTTGCTGCACCGGCCGAAAGAGGCACTGAAATCCGCTAGAGAAGCGCGCCGGATTGATCCGGGAATTCCTCAGCCCTACGCAGCGGAGGGCGCCGCTCTGTTGGCACTAGGGAGAACGGCCGAAGCGGAATCGTCCGCTCGCCAAGCCCTGGCCATTGATCCCGAATACGAGCCCGCCGGTAATCAGCTTTCCCATGCGCTCCGTTTACAAGGGAAACTGATCGAAAACGACCAACAGATAAAAGCGCTTTTAGCTCAGAACCCCGAGAACGAACGCACCCATGTTGCCGCTGGCTGGTCTGCCCTCCAACGCGGCAAAGCTCGCGATGCGGAAAGACACTTTTTTGAGGCGCTCAGGTTGAACCCGGAAGCTGATTACGCGCGAGAAGGGCTCCTGACCGCGTTTCGTGCACGTTCTCCGTTATATCGGATCTATCTCTATTATTGCTTGAACCTCGAACGGCTACGGCGCTATTGGCGCTGGCCGTTTATTCTCGGGCTGTTACTGCTTTCACGCTTGGTTACCGGCCTGTTCATGGGGGTTAACGCGCCGATCGGCTGGGGACTGATCCTATTGTACGTCCTGTTCGGCCTCTGGGTATGGGTAGCCAGGAGTGTCGGCAATCTATTTCTTCTGTTCGATGATTTTGCCCGGCGAGCCCTCCGCCCTTCCGAGAAATGGGAGGCGTGCGTGGTCGGAGGCGGTGTCCTCCTGGGATTGCCGATGTTTGCGGTCGGGTTATGCCATCACGATGTCGCTCTTCTCTTAGGAGTCACCTTGCTCGGAAGCGCATTCCCGATGTCCCTCGTGTTCACGAACCCCTCCCGATTCGGGCGTATCCTGTTCATGATCTGCGGTAGTCTGGTCTATTTGCTTGGTTTGGTCGGGTTGTTCTGCCTCGAGTCCGACTTCGACGTCCAGGACACGCTCGCCGCCACCGCATTTTGCGCGGTGATCCTGCTTTCTGTGGGTACTACCTGGCTAGGGAATATCCGGCAGTTAAGGCAAGCGTAGCGGCTGAGAAAAGTGATTGGTGATTGGTGGGGCCGCAGGCCTAATTTGGTGGGGCGAGGCTCCCGAAAGATCTCAAAGCTTTCGCAAGGCTATTGGTCTTCACCTGACGAAGGAACATCGCTAGACCCCAGACGCGCCGAGCCGTGGTGCAGCGCTGGGCCACGGCTCGGCGCGTTTATGGACCTAACCGTATCAAGCAATTGGTGTGCGTCGATTTTCTCCGGTGAAACGTCTTGGTCTTTCGGGAGCCTCGCCCCACCAATTAGGGGCCCCCCCCACCCCCACCAATCACTCTCTTTCGACCGCCGCTTCCCCAAACTCCGCCTGTAGAACTGCCTCCGCCCTATCACCCACCTCTTCCAAAGCAACCTCTCGCCCGAGCTCCAAACTCAGCGACGTCATCCGGACCCCGGTTAAGCCGCATGGCGTGATGGATAGAAAACCGCTCAGATCGGACGATACGTTCAAGGCGAACCCATGCATGGTGATCCAGCGGCGTACACCGATCCCGATAGACGCAATCTTGCGGTTCTCGATCCAAACACCTGTCTTCCCTTCACAGAAAACGGCATCGATCCCAAAACTTTCCACTAACCGGATCACCGCAGTTTCAAGAGACCGTAAGTAGACATGGAGATCCTTCCCGCGTTTCTTCAGGTCGAGAATCGGGTAGCCAACAAGTTGACCAGGTCCGTGATAAGTGGCCTGCCCCCCGCGATTGATCTCGAAAACCGGGTGAGGCAGATAGGCGGTATTGCCTAGACTCGATTTGTCGAGGCGCCGGCCAATCGTGTAAACCGGCTCGTGTTCGAGCAAAAAAAGCGTTTCTTCACCGGTCCGGTCGCAATATTCCAAAGCCTCCGCCTGCCGCTTTAACCCCTCGGAAAATTCGATTCGACCTAACCAAACTACCTTCATAACCTTCGCGCCGTCTGAAACGAACTCAGGGCCGAATCCTGCATCTGCAAATGGGTTAAACCGATAGCCAAGGCGTCAGCCGCGTCTGAGTCAGGGTTATCGGTTAAGCCCAGCAGGGCTCGTACCATGAATCCCACCTGGGTCTTTTGTGCACTCCCCGTTCCTACGATCGCTTGTTTAACCCGTTTCGGAGCATATTCGAAAATGTTCAAGCCACGCTGGGCTGCGGCTAACAAAGCGGAACCCCGAGCGGCGCCCAGGGTGACAGCGGTTCTAGAATTTTGCACAAAGATCACGCTCTCGACGGCGCAGACTTCCGGTCGATGCAAATCGATCAGTTCAGATACTTGGCGATGAATCTCCACCAGGCACTGACTCATCGGGATATCCGCCCGTATGTGGATAACGCCATGCGCTAAAGAACGAATTTTTTGCTCCCGCTTTTCGAGGATTGCAAATCCGGAACTTCTAAGCGCCGGATCAAGAGCTAAGAGCCGCATTCGGTGAAGGTATCGCAAATGACGGAAGGAGTACAGGGGGTGTCGACGCCCTCATCGTCGTAATCGTCCTCGTCGTCGTCCTTGTCCTCGAAAAGGGTCGGTGGGGATGATGCGATGTGCGATCGCCCAACGCCTGGAGGGGAGCCGCTTTGTAGCATGGCAGCTCTATCGGTTAGCAGCAGGCGGCTCCCGGGAACGTCTCGAGGTGCGGCAGCTCTATGGGCCGCTGTATCCCCACAACACAACTAGACGCGATGGGCAAAACATTGCGCTGGGTTATTCCCGGGAGCCGCCTGCTAGCAACCGATAGAGCTGCCATATTGCAAAGCGGCTCCCCTCCAAAGGGCATTGGAAAAATACGCCTGATAAACGTGCCAACCCCTTTCGAGGACGAGGACGACGACGAAGGACGAGGACGATTACGGCTTACGCCCTACAGATCCGACCAATGCAAAACGACCTTCCCGGATAATCCCGACTTCATTAGGGCAAACGCCTGTTCAAATTCTAGAAACGGAAACCGGTGAGTAATGATCGGCGTAATATCAAGACCGGATTGAATCATGGACGTCATTTTGTACCAGGTCTCATACATTTCGCGTCCGTAGATACCCTTGATGGTTAGGCCATTGAAAACCACAAGGTCCCAATCGATTGCCGTCTCCTTGGATTGTATCCCTAAGAGGGCGAGTTTGCCGCCGTGGCACATTGCCTCGAGCATGTCATTTAAAGCCGCTCCGTTGCCAGACATCTCCAAACCGACATCGAATCCCTCCTTCATACCGAGGTTCTTCATCGCTTGTTTGAGGGTCATCGTTCGTGGATCGCAGGCCACCGTAGCCCCCAACTGTTCAGCCAGCTTAAGCCGATAGGGGTTGATATCCGTGATCACAACATGACGTGCGCCCGCATGTTTAGCGATCGCAATCGCCATTAAACCAATCGGACCGGCTCCCGTGATCAATACATCCTCACCCAAGACGTCAAACGACAAACTCGTATGAACGGCGTTCCCCAACGGGTCAAAACAAGAGAGTACCTCAAGTGGGATATTCGGATCGGCCGCCCAGACGTTAGTCTCCGGTACCACTACCAATTCGGCAAATGCACCCGGCCGGTTAACCCCGATCCCACTCGTGTTATTGCACAGGTGTCGCCGGCCAGCTAAACAATTTCGGCACCGACCACAAACGACGTGGCCTTCACCTGTTACGATCATTCCCGGTTGGAAATCATGAACATGGCTGCCCACACTTTGAATCACCCCGACAAACTCGTGTCCGATCACCATCGGAGTCGGAATCGTCCTTTGAGCCCAGTTGTCCCAGTCAAAAATGTGAATATCGGTGCCGCAGATGGATGCGCGGAGAACTCGGATCAAAACGTCGAATTCACCAACTTGTGGGACCGGAACCTCGTCCAGCCATAGACCGGGTGCGCGCTCCTTCTTTACGAGCGCTTTCATCGTTTGCATACGGGTATAGAAGCGAAAAAGTCGTTCAACCCAGCCATTAAGCAAGCGCCGGGAAAGTAAACAGTAATCAGTAACTCAGTAATCAGTAGAAGACTTTGCCGGGTTAGGAATATCCAAGACATCGAACGAAGCAGCTCGAGGGGTCGCTGTCTGAATACTGATTACTGTTTACTGTTTACTTCGAGGCCACCTCTCACCTCTCGCAAACCGGCCCTCACCGATCGTCCCGACCGTTGACCGTTTATCACAGGACCGAACTCAGCGCGCTTCATTTGCGTCATTCTCTATATATGAAATGGATATCTTTAATAGTTTGCGCCACGGCGCTTACGGGGTTTTCCACGCTTAATGCGCAAACCCCAAGCGCTACGGCGTCAGCATCGGCCTCGGCAGAGACCGATCAGCATCATGGATGGGGGCGCCACCATGAATTCGGGTTCTTATTGAAGCAATTGAATCTCACCGATGCCCAGAAGCAGCAGGTGAAACAATACTTCTCGGACAACAAGCAGACCTTCAAAACCAACATGTTGAATCTCTTGAAGGCGAAGCAGGCCGTTCAGTCCGCTATTGAGAAGAACCCAAGCGATGAGTCCACCGTGCGTTCGCTTTCTGCGAATGTCGCCAGCGCACAGACAGAATTGTCTGCTCAACACGCAAAATTCGATGCGTTTTTGCAAACGATTTTGACCTCGGAGCAAAAGCAAACGCTGACCACGCTTCAACAAAAGCGAGATGCTAGGATGCAGGCGCACATTGACCGCCTGAGTCAGTCGGGTAGTTAAGAAGGATTCTCTCGTTGGTTGGGAAGCCACACCGCGCGCCATCAATGGCGCGCGGTTTTTTTTAGAATTTAGGAGCTAGGAGCTAGCATCTAGGAGGCGGCGCGAGGCTCTAACTTGGTGGGGCGAGGCTCCCGAAAGACCAAGACGTTTCATCGGAGGAAATCGACGCACACCAATGACTTGATACGGTTACGTCTATAAACGCGCCGAGCCGTGGCCCAGCGCTGCACCACGGCTCCGACTACGCTATTTCGCCTGCCTGATTCATTAAGGAATACCGAAGCTTCGTCGGACAAGTCGGCGCGTCTGGGGTGTAGATGTTCCTTCGTCAGGTGAATACCAATCGCCCTGCCAAATTAGGGCCGCGACCCCACCAAACGCCAATCACGGACACGGCTCAAATCCGGCGCGAATCCACTATTCAAGGTGGCAAGCTCTCGGCGCGCCGAGATTTTCGCCCTACCGGCACCGGACCCATTGCCACATCGCCTCCATTCGGCATGTTCCTGCATGGAGTATCGTTTCTTAGGTCATACTGGATTGCGCGTCAGCGAGCTTTGCCTGGGCGCGATGACTTTCGGGCGTCAGAATGAAGCCACGGAAGAAGAGAGTCATGCGATGTCGGATCGGTTTGTCGCTGTCGGTGGCAATTTCATTGATACCGCCAACGTTTATTCGACCGGCATCTCTGAGGAGATCGTTGGGAGATGGTTACGCCGCCAACGGCGTGACGATCTCGTGATTGCCACCAAGGTCCGTTTCCCGATGGGAACCGGCCCTAACGACCTTGGTTTGAGCCGGAAACATATCCTGAGCTCGGTCGAAGCGAGTCTGAAACGTTTACAGACAGACTATATCGACCTTTATCAAGTGCATTGCTGGGATCCGGCCACCCCTTTAGAAGAAACACTTTCTACCCTGAATGATCTCGTACGGCGGGGTGTCGTACGTTATCTCGGAGTCAGCAACTTTACCGGCTGGCAGTTGCAACGCGCACTTGATCTGAGCCGGGAAAAGGGTTGGGAAGGGTTCATCTGTTTACAGCCACAGTACAATTTGCTCTGTCGAAGTACGGAATGGGAACTCATCCCCATCTCAGTTCGGGAAGGGCTAGGCGTCATCCCTTGGAGCCCGCTACGTGGAGGCTGGCTTTCCGGCAAGTTCCGTCGTGGTATGAGTGCGCCGCCGGACGATTCGCGAGTTAAACTGGCTGAAGAAAAGGATTGGGGCGAAAAGTGGAGCGCCTACAACAACGAACCTACTTGGAACGTGCTGGACGCTTTGCATGCCGTCGCCAGTAAGACGGGAAAAACCGCGGCCCAAGTAGCGATCAATTGGTTGCTCCGGAAGCCCGGTGTGACGGCCCCAATCATCGGCGCCCGATCAATGACTCAATTAGAAGCCAATCTTGGCTCGAGCGGATGGACTCTTTCCGAAGAGCACGTGCGTTATCTTGACGACGCGAGCGCCCTTCAGCCGCCGTATCCTTACGATTTCATTGCGAAGGCCGCAGGGCCGAGGGAAGCCTAAGAAATGAGCGTGGAGAGGTGGCACGAAAGTAATCAGTAATCAGTGTGTCAGTAATCAGTTGGGATTCGGCTAAAGCTCAGAGGGGGGGCCTCAGTACTGATTACTGATTTACTGATTACTGATTACTTTTCGTGCCACCCCCATTAAGCTGTTTCTTCCCCATTTCTTGGTTGCAAAATGATTTCCTCCTTATAGTGTTCACTCGAACACTATGTCGTCGGGTAAGATTATTGAACTACGCCAGGTCCTGGATGAACGTTTTCCCAGGGAATTGCCACCTCCCTCTTCCCTCTTGGCGACGGGGATCGATTGCCTGGATCGCCCCTTAGAAGGAGGCCTGCGACGGGGCTCTATCACTCAATTAGTCGCTCCCCTCCCCAGCTGTGGAAGTGCAGCCATTTTGCATGGTCTCATCGAATCCATGCAAGCCTCTTCCCGATTTGTGGCTTTAATCGACGGCAAAAACAGTTTTGAACCACTCGATACAACGAATCTCTTGCTTTGGATACGATGCAAAAATGTTTCTCAGGCAATTCGAGCCGCTGATTTAATCATCCGAGATGGCAACATCGTCTTGAGTATCTTGGATTTAAAGCAGAACGAGGCACGCGAATTAAGGAAAGTACCGGCCACAGCTTGGTACCGGTTACAACGGGTTACCGCCGAATTTGAGACCACTTTGCTGCTCATCACTAGCTACTACATCTCCGGTAGCTCAATAGCCGCATTGCAGATCAATAACCCTCTCCGAATCACTGATTTCGCTGAACTGTCGTCCACCATCTCACAGAGCCGGCTGATTGATTTCATTTACCGAAAAAACCATCACGCGGAGCCCCAATATGCCCAAGCCTAAATTTTTTGCTGTTGTGCATACTCCTTATTTCCGGCTGCAGTGCGCCCAACAAAAACTGGTTAACGCTGAAATCGAATCCAATCGACAAACCGATCTTCCTTTATTTGGCGAGCCGGCAACAATTCCTAAGACGGGAGATAAAATCCCATCTGCTTTGCTCAATGATTCACAGATTATAGAAGCCAATCCAGCAGCTGACGCCGCCGGAGTTAGCATTGGGATTACTCCCAGTTTAGCTCTAGCGCGAGCACCTGAGTTGCAACTTTATACTCCGGTTGTCGAACAAGAAAACCAGCAACAAGAAGCGTTATTGCAACTTTGCTATCGATATTCACCTTTTATCGAAAATACCGCTCCTGGTGTCTGCACGCTCGATTTACGCGGCCGTAAAGATCAACATCAGGAATGGTGGGCCCGCGAGCTTCTTGCTCAATGGAGAATCCTAGGTTTTACCGCGCAAATCGGGATTGGCCCTAACCCGGAACTGGCAGAGCAAGCCGCCAAATTCGCAAACCCTTATTTAGCGGTGAACGCCAATAGCCAATTACTTCGGTCTCTTCCCCTGGAATCACTTAAGCCCTCTCATGAGCTTTTAGATATTTTACATAACTGGGGCATCCGTACCTTAGGCGAGCTGGTACGCTTACCTAGAGAAGATATCGGGGTACGTCTAGGTCTCGAGGGGTTAGCACTTTGGGATCGAGCAACGGGTCGTTCCACTAAGGTGCTCCATCATATGCAACCCCCGGAAACTTTCAGGGAAGCAATTGATCTTGAGCAGCGGTTGGAGACGCTGGAACCTCTGCTTTTCCTTCTGAGACGTTCTCTGGAACATCTGACTCTGCGAGTGGAGGCTGTTTATCGTCTGGTAGCAGAGATCCGCTTACTACTGCTACTGGATAATGAAGATACCTTGGAACGTTCTCTGCAAATACCGGCACCCACCCGAGATATAGCGGTCCTATTCCGCGTTCTAACCCAATATTTAGAGACCGTGCAAACCACCGCCCCGGTGGTAGGATTTGTCTTAGAGGTCTTCGCCAGTAACCCTGGGAAACATCAATTCGATCTGTTCCAGAGCGGGTTAAAAGATCCTAACCGTTTCTTTAACACCCTCGCGCGATTAGCCGCTTTAGTTGGTAATAATCGAGTGGGAATACCAGAAAAGGTCGCCACGCATCGACCGGATAGTGTCCGTATGCAATGGCCGGCATTCGATTGGATGGATAAAACTTCTACCCAGACTAAATCGCCAAGAATCGGCCCTGCTTTGCGTCGTTATCGTCCACCGATCCCGGCTACGGTCGAACTTATCTCAGGGAGACCGGTCAGAATTCAAAGCCCCGCGGTCAACGGCAAAATCAATATTCTATCTGGTCCTTGGCATTCATCAGGTGATTGGTGGCATACCAATCATTGGGAGATTCAGGAATGGGATATCGAGCTGGCCCAAGGCGGACTCTATCGATTGACATTATCATCCGGCTCCTGGTCAATCTCCGGAGGATACGATTGACGGTATGGCGAAAATCTCGGCGCGCCGAGGGTGTAGCTAATTCTTTCGGTAAGACCGCGCCGGATTTGAGCCGTGACGTGGGGTGCGGCATGTAGGTAAATTTTCGGGAACCAATCATTCGAAATCAGGACATGATGGAGTTGCCGCACCCACGGAGCGGCTCAAATCCGGCGCGGATACGCGTAATCTAATTGGAACACCCTCGCGCGCCGAGATTTTTGCCCTACCAGCGTCATTTTCGCGTTACCGATCGTGGGTCGTGCTAACCGCAAACGGCAAACCGCCAACAGCTAACCGCCAACCTCAAATGTACGTCGAACTACACGCTCGTAGCGCGTTTAGTTTCTTGCGAGGTAGTTCTTCCCCGGAAAACCTCGCTTATACTGCTGCTGACCAAGGGCTGCCCGCTCTAGCGTTGTGCGACCGAGATGGTGTATTTGGTGCACCTCGATTTTACACCGCCGCTAAGGAGGCAGGTATCAGGCCATTGGTCGGAAGCGAGCTCACCATGACTGACGGCACGGTTTTACCGGTCCTGGTAAAATCCCGTACCGGTTATCAAAATCTTTGCCGGCTGATATCGAGAGCAAAATTGCGATCACCTAAAAACGAGAGCGCGATTGATTGGGCTGAACTCTCCGAATTCCGCGAAGGTCTAGTCTGTCTTACTGGCGACTCGGAAGGACCTTTGCATCGAGCCTTGGCAAGCGGCGATTTTGCCGGCGCAGATAACCGTTTGGCTGATCTAAAACGCTGTTTCGATGTCGATCACCTATTTGTCGAGATCCAGCGTCATCATCAACGAGCTGAACCCTGGATCGAAAGGCAACTGTTGCGGCTAGCTGAAAAACATCGTTTAAAGCTAGTTGCCACTAATGGCGTCCTTTACGCGACGCCGGAACAACGGATCGCTTTGGATGTATTTACCTGTGCGCGGCACCATACTCACCTAGATCTTGCCGGTCAGCTGCTAGAGCCCAACACCGAACGTCATTTAAAAAATGCGGATACGATGTCCGCTATTTTCAGCGACCTGCCACAGGCGGTTGCGAATACTGCCGCTATTGCCAAGGAAGTAGAGTTTACTTTGGAGAATCTTGGCTATGAATTCCCCCGTTTCTCTGTTCCACCTGGGGAAACCATGGATAGTTTTCTGGAAAAGACAACCTGGGATGGCGCCCATCGGCTTTACCAAAAGATAACGAAAAAAGTTAGGCAACAAATCGAACGAGAGCTGGCTTTAATTCATAAATTAGGGTTCCCAGGTTATTTCCTCATTGTCTGGGATCTGATACAGTTTTGTCAGCGCAAGAATATTATGGTGCAAGGTCGTGGTAGTGCGGCCAACAGCGCGGTTTGTTATTGCTTGGGAATTACCCCGGTCGATCCCATCGGTAGCCATCTGTTATTCGAGCGGTTTCTTAGTGAAGGCAGAAAAGGTTGGCCGGATATCGATCTGGATTTACCCAGTGGTGATCGGCGGGAAACGGTTATCCAAGAGGTTTATCAGCGTTACAGCAGACTAGGAGCCGCCATGACAGCCAATGTCATCTGTTTTCGAGGACGCAGCTCGATGCGGGAGATCGGTAAAGCGCTCAATTTACCTGAAGATATCATGGATCGATTTTCCCGATTGCACCATAGCGGTGATTTTCCCCACACCTTAGAAGCACGCGAACAACTTAGACAATCAGGACTATCCCTGAATAATCCTCGGGTCCCCGCTTTTCTGAACGTGTATCAAATGATCCAGGGATTACCTCGTCATCTGGGCCAACATTCCGGTGGCATGGTGATTTCTCAGAATCATTTGGATTCGATTGTGCCGCTGGAGAACGCCACCATGCCGAATCGAACCGTAATCCAGTGGGACAAGGAAGATTGCGAAGATCTCGGAATAGTAAAAGTCGATTTGCTCGGACTTGGCATGATGGCGGCTTTACAAGACGCCATTGAAATTTGCTCTCAACGCGGGCATCCCATTGATCTGGCGAAACTGCCAAAGGATGATCCGCAGACCTATGATATGCTTTGCGCTGCCGACACCGTTGGGGTGTTTCAGGTAGAAAGCCGAGCTCAAATGGCGACCTTGCCTCGGATGCAGCCGCGCCGGTTTTACGATCTTGTAATCGAGGTCGCCATTATCCGGCCAGGACCGATCCAAGGTCATCTGATGCATCCTTACTTGGCCAGGCGAGAAGGCACCGAGGAGATCACTTATTTAGATCAACGGTTAGTCCCAGTTCTAGAGCGAACCTTGGGGGTCCCTCTTTTCCAAGAACAGATGCTCAAGATTGCCATGGTGATGGCTAACTTCACCGGCAATGAAGCGGAGGAATTACGGCGAGCATTGAGCTTTCATCGATCTCAAGAACGGATGCAACGGGTCGCCCAGAAGCTTAGGAAAGCGTTAGCTGATAACCAGGTGAGCGAGGAAGTTTCTGAAAAAATCTTAGCCGCTATCTCTTCATTCGCGCTTTATGGATTCCCGGAATCGCACGCCATCAGTTTTGCTTTGATCGCTTACGCTAGTTCCTGGCTAAAGGTACATAGACCGGCTGAGTTCTATGTTAGCTTGCTGAATAATCAGCCCATGGGTTTTTACGCTCCGGCCACTCTGATAAAGGACGCTCAAAGACATCAAATTAGGGTTCTACCAGTATCCGTGACCGAGTCTGATTGGTTCTGTACTGTAATATCGGATAAAATTATCCGGCTTGGTTTTTGTTTAAGCCGAGGACTCAGCAGTACCAATGTTCAACAAATGATCAGTGAACGCCAAAGCCGTCCGTTCAGTGATTTACTGGATTTTAGAAAGCGGACCTATTTTGATCGCGACGAGCTAAGGATTCTAGCCACTTCCGGCGCTCTGAATCCTTTAGCGAACCACCGTCGTCATGCTCTCTGGCTGGTTGAAGCTCCCCATTATCAAGGAGAGCTATTTACTCACTTAGACCAGCCGTCCGATCCCTTGCCGCCAATGGAACAGGTAGAACGGCTAACCGCGGACTATTCCTCCATGCGTTTAACCGTCGGCAAGCATCCTCTCGCTTATTTACGCTCCTCTTTACCGGATAACATCTGGCGAACTATCGATCTACCTCAAGCAGCTGATGGCACCTGGCTACGAGTTGCCGGTATCGCTATCTGCAGGCAACGACCCGGCACGGCAAAAGGTTTTGTTTTTATCAGCTTGGAAGATGAAACCGGGATTAGCAACGTGATCGTTACCCCCAATATGTTCGAACGCTATCGTCTGATTATCACTCAGGAGAGTTTTTTACTAGTGGAAGGAATTCTCCAAATTCGTCAGGGAGTAATTCATGTTCGAGCGAAAAACATAGAACGTTTACCCACCTTTGCGTTAGAGACGCCTAGTTCGCATGATTTTGGGTAGTGCTCGTGAGGCGCTTCGTCCTCCCGACTTCGCTCGCCGATCTTTGGAGCGCGCCTCGCTTGCGAGGCCGACTTTTCGGCGGGTGTAATGATAGGACCACAAGCTTCGTCGGGCAGGCTGTTCTCGTCGTCGTCCTCGTCCTCGACTTCGGTCACACGGAGTGATGGAGTATTGGAGTGTGGGAGTACTGGGCCAACCCCGTATTGCACCCCGCGACCGCGGGGTTGGGGATGCTGAAAGGGCGGCAACAGTTTGCTCGGCATCTCGTTCGCATCCACTGGGGTAAACTCTTCCCTACCGCCCCTTCGGGGCGGGTTTTTTTTGTTTCGTACCTGGGGTTAAACCCCAGGCTCAGTCCTTTCATCCCTTCAGGATTAGTCTAAAACTTCCCGGAGGGATAATTCATCATTCAGTCCCTCCGTGACAAAACTCGACTCCTTCCGATCAAGCCTGACGCTTCGCGCCTAGCTCCTTCGAAAACGACGATGTCTGGAGAACGACTGCAATCGGCTAACCCGGTGGCCAAATCCTTCTCTCGGCAGCGTGCTCGTCACACCGGCCCGACTACTGGGAAGCGCCCCTGTGAAACTCGCTCCATTTCTTTTCGGAACCGAGATCACGGCGCGCCTGCCGGAAAGTCTTTTAGCCAGCACCCAATGTTTCCCTGCTCGCCGTTCTTTCCCTATAAACGCTTCCGCCCCAGCCAATTTGCGTAGCAGATCCGGCAGTAAAGCACGCGTTTCTGAGGCTTGGCCTTTCAAATCAGACGGTAAGCTCATCCAGACAAGGGCTAACCTGGCGTAGACCGGTTCTGCTTCTGTATACTTACCGAGCTCGTAGTAAATATCAGCCAGTGAGCCGGCCCACTGCCATAACCACACTGCCTCTTCCCTCTTGCCTTCCCTGAGGCGCGTGGTGGTCAGCCAATGATTGAACTTCCAGCGCGACCCGCGATAACCGCAAATCTCCAGAGCGTGCCAACAGACTTGCTCAGCGCTTGAGTACCTTCCGGCAGCGAGTTCCGTCTCGTACGCTCTTCCTAGCTCGATGAGCTTCGTATTTTCCATCTTCGACCTCCTCTGAATGCACTTATGACAGGTAAGCCCGCTTGTTAGCGTTCACACATTAGAGATGACGTTCCTCGTCAAATATACTTGCTAACAATTCTTATTAGCCGATTCGGCGACGAAAGAGAAGGACGGACTGCGCCGGAGCATTGATGGATTCTATATATAATATAATAATTCTAGATATTATATCTCAAATAGGTTCCTAACCGAACCTTCGCCCGTTGTTCTCCGTCTTCTTCGGTTCGCGAGAGCTCGCGTCGGGGCGACCGCCTTAGCCTTTGGCGCGGAGGGACTAATGATGGTAGCCAGGCATGAAATGCCTGGTAAAGGGCAGACATGATCCGTCTCTTCTTGTCCGCCATAGCCATGATGGCGACGGAGGAAGGAATGGTGTGATCTGCGACGCCAACCTGTCCACCATCCCAGACCAATAGCCGCCTCTCGCCAACCGATCATACCGTACCCTACGGGACGGGCTTCTGGATGGCACATTCCAGGCATTTCATGCCTGGCTACCTTCATTAGTCCCTACGGGACAAAAAGCCGACGCGCTATTTTCGAGCATTGGCGCCTGCCAGGCCCGTCCTCGCTTACGATTCTATCCCAGCCAGGCAGATATATTTGACGGCCATGTAATCATCCAAACCATACTTCGAGCCCTCCCGGCCATACCCGGATTCTTTTACGCCGCCGAAAGGCGCCATCACGTTCGAGATCAGCCCGGTATTTACGCCGACCATGCCAAAATCCAGAGCTTCAGCGACACGCCAGATCCGACCAATGTCGCGGCCGTAGAAATAGCTCGCTAAGCCGTACGGTGTGCTGTTGGCCAACTCGATTGCCTCACTTTCCTCTTCAAATGAATAGAGCGGAGCAACCGGCCCAAAGATCTCTTCCTGAAAAAACCGCATTTTGGGCGTGGCTTTGGTAATCACAGTCGGCTCAAAAAACAGCCGGCCCAACGAGTGCGGCCGGCCACCTATGTTGACCTCAGCACCTTTTTCGGTGGCGTCAGCGATAAAAGATCGGGTCTTATCGACGGCTTCCTGACTGATCAAGGGGCCGACATCGACACCCGGTTCGAAGCCGCTCCCTACCTTCAACCTGGCAACCTGTTTCGAAAATTTGTCGGTAAATTCATCGAACACCTTGCTGTGAATGAGGAATCGGTTTGTGCAGATACAGGTTTGGCCGGCATTCCGGTATTTAGCCGCGATTGCTCCCTGCACCGCTTTGTCTATATCCGCGTCAGCAAACACAATGAAAGGCGCATTACCACCAAGCTCCATCGTGACTTTCTTCAGCGTGTCGGCGCTTTGTTTTGCAATTAATTTTCCGACCGGAGTTGACCCGGTAAACGTCACTTTGCGGACATCCGGGTGAGCAGTTAGCTCTTTGCCGATCGCGACCTCGTCCCCGGTCAAGACATTGATGGTGCCTGGAGGAAATCCGGCTTCTTCAGCTAAAGCCGCTAGCGCTAATGCGCTTAATGGAGTCTCAGTGGCCGGCTTGATGACGATGGTGCACCCGGCCGCCAGCGCTGGTCCGGCCTTCCGCGTGATCATGGCCAATGGGAAATTCCATGGGGTAATCGCCGCGCACACACCAACCCCTTGCTTAAGCACTACGATCCGTTGATCGGGATTTGCATTCGGGATCACGTCCCCATAGATACGTTTTGTTTCCTCTGCGAACCACTCGATATAAGCCGCGGCGTAAGCGGCTTCTCCTTCTGCTTCTTTTAACGGTTTACCGCTCTCTGCGGTGGTCAGCTTGGCTAAATCGGCGGCATTCGCCGTCATCAAATCAAACCATTTTCTCAGCAACGCCGAACGCTGAACCGCAGTCTTTGCCCGCCATCCAGGCAGCGCCTGATGGGCCTGATCGATCGCCTGTTTAGTCTCTTCGGTTCCAAGGTACGGAACCTCGGCGACGCGTTCACCAGTAGCCTTGTCTTCGACATCAACCGTTTTATCTCCTTTGATCCAACGACCGCCGACAAAGCATTGGTCTCGCAGAAGATCGGGCTTCTTCAAAGTTTCGATAGGATTCATAGCAAAAGTCTTTTTAACCCCTGTACTATTGAACGACCGTTTGGTCGGAGACGCAACCGGCTTCCCCCGCTACGGAACGCGTCAGAACGAGGTCCTGGCCGCACAAACCAAAGATAGGGCAAAGCCGTGGAGCGCTGCCTCGCTTGCGAGGCCGTGGTGAGCAGGGATCGGGATAGTCTCTACGTTATCTGCGCTCTGCAGCGTAGGGAGAGAGATTGAGCCGCAAGGCTGGTCCAGGCCGGGATTCACATTGAACAACGGAATAATTGCGTAATCGAAAGTGACAGAGCCAGACCACGCAACGACGTGCCTTAGGATGTTCCCCTGCTGACCACGGCCTCGCAAGCGAGGCAGCGCTCCAGGGTTTCCGACCGAATCGTCCGGCCCAAATCCATCCCACACATTGACTTTCCGCAGTTCTGCAGTTGGTTCCTGATCCCGAAACTCCGCTACGTCTACAAACAGTTCTAGGTTATAAGTTTTAAGTCGTAGGTTTTAGGTTCAGGCGTGAAGCGTCGTACCGCTACGTCACGCAGCTTGAAACTGAAGACTTAAAACGACTTAAAACTTAAAACCTACAACTTAAAACCTATAACCCGTTGTGTCCGTTCTCACTGAGTCCACCATCATTGATCGCCTAAAATTGGTGAAATTTCCTGGCTACAGCCGGGATATCGTCAGTTTCGGCTTGGTAAAAGAGGTCAAACTTTCAGGTGGCGATGTGCTCGTGCGGCTGGCAGTCGCAACCAGCAATCCCGCCGTCGCGGAAGCGATCAAACGAGAGGCTGAAAATGCAGTGAGTGCGACTCCCGGCGTAACGTCCGCTCGCATCGTCATCGATATTTCAAATCCGCCGGATACCGGCAAGGGGACCGCCGGATCAGCTGTCACCGGTATCACCGGTGTAAAACACGTCATCGCAGTCGCTAGTGGCAAGGGTGGCGTGGGCAAATCGACCGTGGCCGCTAACTTGGCCGCGGCTTTGCAACAGCGAGGACTCAAGGCCGGCCTCTGTGATTGCGACATCTATGGGCCAAGCATTGCTTTAATGTTCGGAGCCAGCCAGGAGCAACCTATGGCGACTTCGGATAACACCATCGTGCCGATCGAACGGTATGGGATCAAATTAATGTCGATGGGGTCCCTATTGGATGACAATTCACCCGCCATCTTGCGCGGACCGATGGTAACTCGGGCTACTCAACAGTTTCTACGGCAAGTTGACTGGTCAGGCCTCGAATATCTGATTCTTGATCTGCCTCCGGGTACCGGCGATATCCAACTCACTATCGTACAGACGGTTGCTCTAACCGGCGCCGTGATCGTCACTACTCCTCAAGAAGTTGCCTTGATCGATGCGCGCAAAGCTAGCGCCATGTTCGCTAAAGTGAATGTGCCGGTGCTCGGTCTCGTCGAAAACATGAGCTTTTTTGTCTCTCCAAGCGATGGCAAACGATATGACATTTTTGGTTCCGGCGGCGGCAAGCGCGAAGCAGCACGTTTACAAGTCCCGTTGCTGGGAGAAGTTCCGATCGATGTGGCCACTCGCGAAGCTGGAGATCGAGGGATGCCGGTGGTTCTCGAAGATCCAAAAAGCACGGTATCCTCGATCTTCTTTTCTATTGCAGACCAACTACACCGGGTTGTGCACAACGCGACCTGAATTTGTTCGGAGTCCGAACAAAACTTCGGTTTTGATTTGACTCCTGATGAGAATTATCGACAGACTCCGGATTACCAAATCGATGGAACCCCCGAAAGAAGACGGCTCTGAGCTCGTAAAAAATTCGGTCTTGTATAAGGAGTTCTTGGCCGAGCGCGAAGAGATTCTAAGGCATAAGTGGATTGAAAGCGAGAAAGCCGGGTACGACATCGGCTTCGAGAGAGCCTTACTAGACTGGATTGTTAAGTATCGCTCTGCTTGGCGCGAACGCCGCCAGCGTGCCACTAAAGCGTAGCCTTTTTTAGGCCGTCAGATAAAGTAGGTAACCTTTAAGGCGATCCTGTGAGGTCGCTAAGGTGCATTATGTCGAGCTCTGTATTGATCCTGGACGAGGCCGAGATTGCCCGTTCCCTTCGCCGGATTGCTCACGAAATCCTAGAGCATAACCCTCATCCGCAGAACTGCTTAGTTGCCGGAATCCCGCAAAGAGGCGTTGCCCTAGCCGAACGCATCGCCCAGCTGATCGGCCAAATCGAAGGCACTCCTCCCAAAACCGGGATCGTCGACATCTCAATGCATCGAGATGACTTAAGCCTGCGTCCTCGCCTGACAAGCGTCCAGGAAACCAAACTGCCACTGCATCTCGAGGGTTTGACCCTGGTTCTGGTTGACGACGTCCTCTTTACCGGGCGGACCTGCCGCGCCGCCATGGATGCAATCAGCTCCTTCGGACGTCCAGGCCGGATCCAGTATGCCGTGCTAATCGATCGCGGTCATCGCGAACTCCCGATCAGGCCGGATTACGTTGGCAAAAGCCTTCCCACCTCCCGCTCCGAGCTAGTCAAGGTGCGCCTAAAAGAGCTCGATCACGAAGTCGATTCCGTCCGCGTCGAAAAACCATGAAAACATCCGAGCCGACATTGGATACTAGTGTCCTGTCCCATAAATACCATGGCTTTCGTTGCGATCAAAATGGGCCGTCGGCAAGGCGCGAGGAGGGCGCATATCTGAATCGATACGTAACCGACGAGCAACGCAGCCGCCGGCCCATTTTCATCGCAACCCTCCGGGCCGTGGCCGGTTGGCTGTTTTTCTGCGTTGCTCACTCCTTACGTATCAATTCAGATATGCTCGTCGTTCGCGCCTTGAAAAACAGCCAACTGACCGACGGCGAAAGCCATGTTATTTATGGGACAGGACACTGAGGTAGATTGGGTCCGCAAAGATCTCCTGAGTATCCGAGAGCTGGCTCCTTCGGAAATTAATACGATCCTGGATTCTGCCGGAGCCTTTAAGACCGTTGGTGCCCGCGACATCAAAAAGGTGCCCGCCTTGCGTGGTAAGACCCTGGTTAATTTCTTTGTCGAACCGAGTACGCGAACCCGAACCTCGTTTGAGCTAGCTGCATTCAGATTAAGCGCCGACGTCGTCAACATCTTCGCTTCCGGCTCCAGCCTCCAAAAGGGGGAATCACTGAAAGACACGGCCCTGAATCTCGAGGCTTTGCACACCGATATTATTGTTTTGCGGCATAGTTCGGCTGGCGCGTCGAAATTTTTAGCTGAACGACTAGCCGCGAGTGTGATCAACGCCGGCGACGGCGCCCACGAGCATCCAACTCAGGCCTTGCTCGATGTATTCACCATCCGGGAGAGGCTTGGGCGAATCGAGGGCTTAAAGGTCGCCATCGTTGGAGACATCCTTTTCAGCCGGGTCGCGCGCTCAAATCTTTGGGCGCTGAAAAAGCTAGGCGCAAACGTATTCTTGGTCGGACCGAGTACGCTAGTGCCGCGTAGCTTCGAAGCGATGGGCGTTTCCGTGGTTCGAAGCTTGGACGATATCCTGGGCGAACTCGATGTGATAAACCTGCTCCGGATCCAGCACGAACGGCAGCGTAAAGAATATTTTCCGAGCCTGAACGAATATGTCCGTTTCTTTGGCCTAACCAAAGAACGAGCGCAGCGCCTGAAACCGCACTGTTTGATCATGCATCCGGGGCCGATCAATCGAGGCGTCGAAATCGATAGCGACCTGGCCGACGGCCCTCAAAGCGTCATCCTTGACCAGGTCGCTAACGGTCTGGCTGTGCGCATGGCGGTCCTCTATCTCTGTTCGACAGCGGCAAGAAAACATCGATGAACAATCTCACGATTCGAGGCGGCCACGTGATTGATCCGGCCAACGGCCGAAATGAGATCGCAGATATGTATGTAGTCGATGGAAAGATCTCGGCAGAGCCGCCGCCGGAAAACTCTCCGATCATTTCTGCTGAGAATCTCGTCGTGACTCCTGGCTTGATCGACATGCATGTCCACTTCCGTGAGCCTGGACAGACGCACAAAGAAACGCTGACCACCGGCAGCCAGGCCGCGGCCGCAGGAGGTTTTACTTCAGTCGTCTGCATGCCGAATACCAGTCCGGTAACCGACGGCCCGAGCGGCGTGGCTTGGATTATCGATCGGGCTCGCGAAACCGCCCGAGTCAACGTTTACCCGACCGGCGCTATCACCCGCGAATTGGCCGGTCAGGAAATGGCCCCGATCGGATCAATGGTGCAAGCCGGCATCGTGGCCATAACCGATGACGGTCACTGTGTCCAAAATCATGAGTTAATGCGCCGCGCCGTGGAATACGCCCGCATGTTCGATCTGGCAGTTCTGGATCATTGTCAGGACTACAACATGGTCGGCAACGGCGTCATGCATGAGGGATATTGGAGCACCGTACTTGGGCTGCCCGGTTGGCCAGGCGCGGGCGAAGAGATCATGGTGATGCGAAATATTCTTTTGGCGGAACTGTGCGCCACGCGGATTCATTGCCAGCATTTGAGCTCAGCCGGGAGCGTCCGGTTATTGCGCAACGCCCGAGGACGAGGGATTCCCGTCACTGGCGAGCTTTGCCCGCATCATATAGCGCTCACCGACGAAACCATCTGCTCGTTTGACTCCAGCTTTAAAATGAATCCGCCGCTGCGTACGCAAGAAGATATCGATGCGTTGATCGAAGGCGTTGCCGATGGAACGATTACGATCCTAGCCAGCGACCATGCGCCTCACGCCGGTTTCGAAAAAGAAGTCGAATTCGACCAAGCGCCATTCGGCATTATTGGGCTGGAGACCGAGCTTGCTCTCTTCTTGACCATTTTGCTTCACCGAGAAAAAGCGATCTCGCTCGAACAGCTGATTGCCATGTACACGGTCAACCCAGCCTATTTGCTCAGGATCAGAAAAGGCACGCTCGGCGTCGGTGCGGACGCCGATATCACCCTCATCGACCCAGATCACGAATGGACCTACAAGAAAGAAGAGTCTTTATCGCGGTCCCGCAACACGCCCTTTGAAGGCTGGAATTTGAAGGGACGCGCCGTGAGGACGATCGTCGCGGGCGAGACGGTGTGGGCGCTGTAGGGGCGTGTCGGCGTTTGGCGTTTGGCGTTTGGCGTTCGGCGTTCGGCGTGTCGGCGTATCTGCCGTGAAATGGCAACACAGAATAGCCCAGGGCTTTCGCCCTTAAAGTGGCCCCAACCTCGCGGTCGCGGGGTGCAATTCGGACTTGGCGACTACTCCCACACTCCAATACTCCATCACTCCGAGTGGCCGGATTTGAGGACGACGACGAGGACGAAGCGCCTCACGAGTGGCGGCCGAAAACGGCGAGAATCGAGAGCGAACTACGAGGGGCAAATTGAATTGATCCAGATCCCAGGTTTGAACATTCTATGCTTTCGTGCAGCGCTCGTTATCCATTCTTCTGCTGTCTTTAGCCGGATCTGTCATTCTTTGGCCGGCCAAGGCCGACATAAAGAAACTAGCCAACTCTCCACGGCCGGAGCTGACGGGCAATACTTGGAGAAAGCTCCGGTTCAATATACCGGCTGGAAAAGCCGTTGAGTGCACCACCTCAATTAGCGTGAAGAGCGGTGTGGTGGTGTTGGTAAGGATGTCGCAGAGCACCGGATTAAAAGCCGCCGATGACGAGATCTGTGATTGGATCAAACGCAAGTGGCAGTTCAACCCGAAACTCTCGGGCACCTTTGCGATGCCGCTAGTGTTGCATCCCGCCGAGGCAACGGTAAACACCCCTCGCTAACGAGAAGCGTTTCAGTGTGCGGGCGATCGGCGCCAGGCGCGAAGCGCTAAAAGATTTCAGCCTAGCTCGTTTCACCGCAAGCGACGCCGATCCTTTCGCGAAAAGCATTTCCTGAATCTCGCCGATTCAGCGAGCGAGGACAGAGTCGAGGCGATGGGTTTCAAGCGACGTAGATAGATAATGACAGATTCGGATCATCAACTCAGGTGTGTCGCGATCAAATCCATAGACCCACTGAGGGAAATTCAACGGCCTCTGTATGGCCCAAATCTCATCATGCTGGTCAGGCGGGAGTACCCGGGCGGGATCGCCCACGGCTATCCAGCCGATCGGCACGGAGGCCCCAGGCTCCAACCGGGTGCGCAGATGGACTACACCGTGCGGACGGACCTCAGCCCTTAGACCAAGATGAGCGCCGTGGAAGATCGCTGCCCCAGTGGCAATGAATACCTGTCCTTTCAGAACGGCGCCAGCGACGTGGGAGTTCGGACCGATCAGACAGTGATCGCCAATCGAACAGGCGTGACGCCGGGTTGCGCGGACGGCGGCGTTCTCCATCACGATACATTCTTGTCCAATCCGAATTGAACCTCCGTCTTCCCCGATCAAGCGTGCTCCGTGCAGGATGCGACTCCCAGCTCCGATTGCGACATCGCCGCAAACGGTAGCGTCTGGCGCGACCCAGGCCGACGGGTGAATTTGCGGCTTCTTGCCGGCGTGTTCAATCAACATGTTTCATTTCTCCTTGGACAGGCTTTGGGCCCTTCGTTCAATTTCTGTTGCGCGAGTTCCGATAGGGCAGAGTGGCCCATCGCAGAGCGCGTGATCGCACAGCCGACAGGTAGTCCGCGCAAAAGCACGCGAACTGGTCGCGGATGCGAGCAGCTTGTCGAGCGTCCGTTCGAAGTTTTTGTGTTCGGCCGCGGTCAACGCGCTCAGAAGAATCTTCGTGGCCCGGAGACGCCGAACCTGCAGTCCCTGGGCTCGCTTCCGCCCGGCCGAGGTGACACCCAAGAGAGTAATCCGTCCCGCGCGATCTTTGCGCTTGATAAGGCCACGCGCTACCAGACCATCCAGCACCCGCACCGCCGTGGGCTGACTCACACCAACGATTTTTGCCAGCTCCGTCGCGGTAGCATCCGGGTTGTAAAACAGGGAAAGCAGCAACGCCGCAGCGCTCATAGAGAGATCGTCGCTGATGTTCTCGAGGGAATCCGCAAGCAACAGACCCAACGCCCCGAGTTTATTCTCGCATAACATATGCATAGCCTATGCATCTATTAAGATCAGTCAAACACGGCTGGGCTAGGCGGTGGCCATTGGCGTTTGTCCTGGGCTGGCCAGTGCGCACCGAGGCTTTCTGTCTTGGGCGGTCTTCGCGCGGTTCAACGGTATTTTGATCTGGGGCGGCCGGCGTTAGCCGGATCAATTTTGGCCTTGACGGCCTTAGAGTACGAGCGTACTCCTAGCCCGTGCGATACTCGCCGGAACATAAAGCGGAGAACCACGAGAAGATTCTTGCCATGGCCGCCCGCTCTTTCCGGGAGAACGGCGGGGACAGCAGTGGCATCGGCAAGGTTATGAAAAAGGCGGGCCTAACGAAAGGGGGCTTCTACCGGCATTTTAAAAGTAAAGATGACCTGTTCGTCGAAGCGGTAGCCCGGGCATTCGATGAGATGGGAAGGGGCATGCTAGCGGTGGCAAAGTCAGCACCCGAAGGTCAAGAGTTGCGGGGCATCATCGAACACTATCTGAGCCCACGCCACGCTAATTCGCCAGGAATGGGTTGTGTGGTCTCCGCCCTCGGGCCAGAGTTCGCCCGCAAGCCCTTGTCCGTGCGAAAACGGATTGAGGCGGCGCGAGAAGCGCATCGTGAACGGCTACTGCCATTTGTTCCTGGTAAGACGCGAGAAGAAAAAGTGGCGAAGTTCGGGCTATTGTTCCCCAGTATGGCTGGGGTGCTGACTGTCGTCCGGATGACCTCGTCCCCCCAAATGCGTGAGCAGATGTTGACGGAAGCGAGGAAGTTCTTTGTAAAAAGCTTCGCCGAAGCGTGACACGATTTTTTTTGCGCCATAGAGTACGATCATACTCTTTAAACCGAGTGGAAGATCAAACCGGCCGTCACTCTGAAGAACCACATGAACGACCAACCCAAGAACCTGACCAAACTGAATCGAGGCTAACCGATGAAACTCATGATCCCTTTTCTCATTGCCATGCTACCGCTAGCGTCCGTAGCGGAATCACCGTCCGGAAGCGCGTCCGGCGTGCCCAGCGTGGCTATACCTAAAACCACTGAAGTGCTGGTCATTCAGACTCCCAAGCAGGGCGTAACCTTTCAACAATTCATGCCCCTTATGCCGGCAGAGATTCGGGCAACCGTGAAACTCTACCTCGACGGGAAAATCCGCCAGTGGTATTCCCGCGGCGACGGCAAAGGCGTCATCTTCCTGGTCGACGCGAAGACCGAGGACGAGGCACGGGCCATTGTGGAGACGCTGCCGCTCGCGAAGGAGCAGTTGTGGGATACCCAGTACATTCCCGTCGGACCGTTGATGCCGCTGAGAGCATTGCTGGGCTCAGCAGCGCAGTAGCAGGAGAAAGGGCGCCTCATGAAACTTTTCAAGATCGCAGCGCTGTTTCTGTTGTCGTTGTCGATCTCCACTCCCGCGGCGTTTGCGGGCGAGATCAAGCCTTACAGTCCGGCCGAATTCTATTAGAGGCGCGAAGCGCTGGTAAGACTTTAGCCTAGGCTGAGTCCTCGAGGCCTAGGTATCGGTGTGCAAAAAAGAAAACAGCGCTGAAAGCACGAAAGAGATCGGCGCTGTGTGAACCTAATCGATCATTGGCCTCAAAAACCGACTACGGACGTTTGTGCTCGGCCCGATCAGCGCGTTCAATAGCCGCGTTCTATCGCGCCTTCAGCGCTTGTCGCTTTTTTGTACCTATACCTAGGCCTCGAGGACTCAGCCTAGGCTAAAGTCTTTCCAGCGCTTCGCGCCTCAATCGCCTCAATCGCCGACACGCCGACACGCCGACACGCCGAACGCCGGCACGCCGGCACGCCGACACGCCGACACGCCGACACGCCGACACGCCGACACGCCGAACGCCGACACGCCGACACGCCGGCACGCCGACACGCCGAACGCCGAACGCCAAACGCCCACACGCCGATACGCTATTGCGGCCCGCGAACTGCTCGTTATCGTAGTTAACGTGGCGATAACCGAAGCTCCTAGAATCGCTCCGGGTGTGGCGGCCGACCGCGGTCGGCCCGTTGAGATTTTGGCCACGAGTGTGGGCCGGGCCTGGAGAGATTTGCAGGTGGAAACGGTCAACCTTCCTGCCGTCGAGAAAGGAAGGATCATGTCCGAAACCAAGGAGGTCCAGATTGTCTGGATTTTGGCGGGTGCAGCTCAGTTCGAAGAACGCGAAATCGGCGGACGTTGGCTCACGACCAATATCGCAAAGGGAGATCTCTTTCTCACCGCCCCAGGGCCGCTCTACGAGATGCGGTGGAAGGTAATTGGACCTCTCCCCTATCAAGCGATGGTGGTGTCGCTTGGACTTCCACTCTTCTTGCGCGCGATGAAAGATGTGTTCGGGAAGGATGCAGAGGCGGTGAGCTTACGTGATATCTCCGGTTTCCAGGACGCTTTCATGGCTACCTTAATGGAACGTCTTTTGGTAGAACTCCGGCTTGAGCACCAGGCCAGCCCCTTTTTTGTACAAGGCGCCGCTCAGACCTTAGCCGTCCACCTGGCTCGCAACTACACCTTCATTTCTGGGCAGATGCAGGACCAACAGAAAGGCTGGGGATTGCCGGGATTCACGCTTCGCCGGATATCCGATTTGATGGCGAGTAATCTGGCAGACGATTTTTGTTTGGCTCGCTTAGCGCGTGAAGCCGAGTTGAGCGAATTTCATTTCAGCCGGATGTTCAAGCGAACAACTGGGCGATCCCCTTCCCAATATTTCATCAGTCTAAAAATGGAAAGGGCGAGAGCCTTGTTACGCCAGACTCGGAAAAGCGTCATAGAGATCGGGCTCGACCTGGGTTACACCAGCCCCAGCCACTTCGCTCAGGTGTTTCGGAGAGAGACCGGTTCAACTCCTGGCGCGTATCGACGACAGGCCTAAGGGCCTGTTGGCGTTCGGGCTTATCACTCCTATTACGCGCTGCTGCCCTCACCAGGCGCTTCGTTCTCGTCCTCCTAAGGAACACGGGCTGATCGTAAGCCCACCGGCCTGGAGGGGAGCCGCTTTACAAGATGGCAGCTCTATCGGCTAGTAGGAGGCGGCTCCCGGGAATGACCCAACGCAATTTTTTGCCCAGCGAGGCTGCAACGGCCCATAGAACTGCCACACCTCGAGACGTTCCCGGGAGCCGCCCGCTAGCCCCGAAAGCTTTCGGGGCTAGCAACCCATAGAGCTGCCAGGCTACAAAGCGGCTCCCCTCCAGGCGCTTGGCCCGCTCAACACGCGGCGTGTTTGCAACTTTCTGTGTTCCTTCCTCATCCTTCAAGCGCTCTGGTGTTTCTGCGTTACTCGTCCTCGTCCTCGAATTCTGGCGAGCGGAGTACTGGAGTGTTGGAGTACAGGAGTTCTTCGCTTTGTCGGAATTGCATCCCGCGTACGCGGGGTTGGAGGTGCTGAAGGTGATTCCCACTCGCCATACAACTTTATTACGTTTTGTTGCTACCTTCTTGATTTAGAGCCTGACCGGACTAAGATTCTTGCGTGATCGCTGATATTCGTCGGTGCCTTTCACGCGGACCATTCGTGCCGTTTACGATCTATTCAGCTGATGGTGCGGCCTCGCACGTGCCTACCGTCGACCATGCCGCAGTCTCACCCACCGGGAACCGGGTCATCGTCTTCCTTGACGACGGAACAACGGAGCATCTTTTCCCATTATTGATTACGAGAATCGCGGTTGAGGAACCCATACTTAGGGCCGCTAACCGGCCCCGGCGGAGGATCATCCAAACCTTGTTTGAGGCCAGAGGTAATGAAAAAGAAAGCAAAGACTCGAGTTGAAACCAATGCGAAAGCCGAGCCATTGGTCGGCCTAGGGACAGCCCGGCCGGCGGCGAATCCGTCCTTGATTGCAACGAGTCAACCGGAGACGCTGAAACCGGTTGAACCGGTCTGGAAGATGGGGCGGGTTCTCCTGCGGCGAGAGACGGCCCATCGAGGCGGAAAAACCGTAGTGGTAGTCTACGATTTTGCCAGTCATCTGCCGGTCTCGATCATAGAAAAAGTGGCAAAGAAACTGCGCACCGCCTGTAGCACCGGCGGCACGGTGAAGGACCGGACCATAGAAATCCAAGGCGACCAAGTCGCCAAGATCCGGGCGACCCTCGAAGCCGAAGGCTTCCTTGTCGCAGGTGTGAAGTGAACTCGGTGAACGAAGCTGTTATCGGTGCTGGTGAGGGCAACGATGGTTGGCTGATTAAATAGAAACCCAACTAATCCGATATTCTCGGCCCATCGCATTCGCTAGCCGAGCGCTATGCGTTCCCGGCGAACCCGCGTTTCGCGTGAGCAAACGGGCGATGGGGTGCATTGCCCCTAGGCGCGAAGCGCTGGCGAGACGGTAGGGCGAAAATCTCGGCGCGCCCAAGGTGTGCCACCTCTAGTGTTGATTCCGCGCCGGATTTACCAAAGGGGGTAGAATGCGCCAGCAGCGCGCCGAGATTTTCGCCCTACCGTCTTTCCAGCGCTTCGCGCCTTCGATCGCCCATTCGCAAAGTCTGGCTTGTCAGACGTAGCCTCCCGGAGTTTCAGACGACGGGGCAAAGTCTGAAGTCTGGGCATTTTTCGTGCTTGCCTTAAAGCTCGGTGGGCGTTGATGTACCGAATCGCATCGGCCGTTACGCCCGATGGAGAAAAGACAACTTATGCATCCTATTAAGAGCTTCAATGTGTCGCCGCGCTTACCAGCAGCGCTTGAACCGCTCGACGCGATTGCCCGCAACCTCTGGTGGACGTGGGAACCGGACGCTCGCAAGCTTTTCCGCGATCTAGACCCTGCACTTTGGGATCGGACCAACCATAACCCCATCCGGATGCTGCAATTGTGCAAGCAAGCGCGCCTGGTGGAATTGGCCTCGGACGACGATTACCTGCGCCTGATGAAAAGCGTCCATGAGGAGCTAAACGCTTACATGACGCGCACCGATACTTATCGGCGTTCTCGCCAGAATCCGATTTGCATCGCTTATTTTTCGGCCGAATTCGGCTTTCACGAATCGGTCCCGAACTACTCGGGCGGCCTCGGGATCCTGTCCGGAGATCATTGCAAATCGGCGAGCGATCTCGATCTCAATTTTCATGCGGTTACTCTGCTCTACCGGCACGGCTATTTTAAACAACAGATCAACAAGGACGGTTGGCAGGAAGCCGTCAGGCTGAACCAAAATTTTTACCACTTGCCCGTGTCGGAGGCACGGAATGGCGATCAGTTGGTTTCGGTCACCGTTAATATCCTGGGCCGGAGTGTCACCGCCAAGGTCTGGGTCCTCCAGATCGGCCGGATTCGTTTATTCCTCCTGGACACGGATATTCAGCAAAATTCGCCGGAAGACAGATTGATAACTCAACAGCTGTACGGCGGAGACCTAGAAATGCGGATCCGGCAAGAGATCCTTTTGGGAGTCGGCGGGGTTCGAGCTCTCGACGCCCTCGGTGTTAGGCCGGACGTCTACCACATGAACGAGGGACACTCCGCCTTTCTATCGCTTGAACGGATCCGCCAATATGTGCAGGCGAAAGGACTGAATTACTACACTGCTCTCCAGGTGGTTGCTTCTTCGAATATCTTTACCACGCATACGCCGGTTCCCGCCGGGAATGATGCATTTTCTAGAGAAATGATGGGCCGTTATCTCGGCGATTATCCACGGGATTTGGGAATCAATTTAGACGAGTTCTTCGGACTTGGCCAGCCCGCGGTTAACCCGGATAATTCTTTCAGCATGACGATCTTAGCCCTGCGTACCAGCCGGCACGCCAATGGAGTTAGCAAACTGCACGGAGAGGTTAGCCGGGGCTTATGGCAGGATGTTTGGGCCGGTGTACCCGTTTCGGAAGTCCCGATAACCAGCATCACCAACGGCATCCATACCAAGACTTGGGCTGCTCCCGAGTTTCATCGGATCTACGAGAAATACTTAGGAGCAGATTGGGAAGAACATTTAACGGATGGAGAATATTGGCGACGGGTGATGGATATACCCGATGAAGTCCTGTGGGGAACCCATCAGCTACTGAAGACCAGGTTGATCGAATTTCTGCGAGACCGGATTCGTATCCAGCGGGCTCGCATTGGCGAATCGCCGGAACAGCTGCGCAAGGTCAATAACCTCTTACACCCTGAAATCCTGACCATCGGCTTTGCCCGCCGTTTTGCGACATACAAACGAGGCACTCTCTTACTATCGAATAAGGAGCGGCTGCTCAAATTGATTCAGAACCAGGAGCGACCGGTCCAGTTTGTCTTTGCCGGTAAAGCTCATCCCAAAGACGAGCCAGGCAAAACCTTCATTCAAGACGTTTATCAGGCTTCTCGGGAAGCAGGGCTGGAAGACGCCCTGGTTTTCGTTGAGGACTATGACACCTACATCGGTCGCCGGCTTTATCAGGGGGTCGATATTTGGCTGAATAATCCCCTTCGACCGTTGGAAGCCAGCGGCACCAGCGGCATGAAGCTGCCCCCAAACGGCGGTCTGAATTTCAGCGTTCTCGATGGTTGGTGGTGTGAAGGCTATAGCGGGAAAAACGGATGGCCGATCGGACCGGAAATCAAAGGCGGCAGCGTCCAGTTTCAGACAGAAGTAGATATCGATAGCCTGTTTAACATTCTCGAAAACCAGATCATTCCACTCTATTACGCAAAGCCGGATGGTAAATTGCCGCTCGCCTGGCTGCAACTCATGCGGGAATCCATTCGCAGCGTGACCCCGGTGTTCAACACCCATCGCATGGTCAAGGAGTATAACGAACGTTTATACGAATCGGCTGCCGCTTCTTTCCGGGCATTGTCGGCAAACGGATGCAACGCTGCGATTGAACTGGCCGCTTGGAAACACAAGACCAGAACAGATTGGGCGCAGGTCAAAATCCATGAAGTCGAGGTCTCTCCCCAAGATGGCAGTAAGCTATTTGTTGGCGAGAAACTGACTATATCCGCCAACGTTTTTTTGGGCCCGGTCGATCCTTCTCATGTTCGGGTTCAGGCTTATATCGGGGAAACCGACAACGGCACACTGGATAAGCCGCATGCGGTCGATTTACCGCAATTTGAGAAGAAAGACGCTCCCGGTTGGTTCCGCTTCACCGGTGACATAACGACCTCCGATAGCGGCAGCTACGGATTCAGCTTGCGGGTGATCCCGACCCATCCGCACTTGATTCAGGATCATGAATTGCGTTTGATCACGTGGGCAAGCTGAGGGGAAAGGAGCCAGGAGTCAGGAGGACAGGGGCACGGAACGGTGAGGGGGCGTTTGCAGTTATGGCGCTTGCATAGACGCAACGCCCCGAAGAACCCAAGGTAGGTTTAGCACGCTAGCCTCCTGACTCCTGGATTCTGGCTCCTGGCTCCTTTCCTTGTACTCCTTGAACTCCTCCCCCGTGTAACTCATACTATCATCGTCGTGTCTCTTGCTTTCTCGACCTGTTGGAATTCAGATCGCCATACCCACGGAGACCGTATGCTCGCGGAGATATGGGAACTAGGATTTCGCCGGGTGGAACTCGGTCACGGGATAAGAGTCTCTCTGCTACAAGGAATCGCGGACTTCCTCCGAGACCATGATTTAACCATCAGCAGCCTTCATAATTTCTGCCCCCTCCCTCTCGAGGTCTTTCGGGCGTCACCAGATTGTCTCCAGTGTACTTCGTCTGACGCTACCGAAAGGAGGCGCGCCCAACGCCACACTCTTGCCACCATCGATCAGGCGGTCAGTTTCGGTGCGCCTTACGTTGTTCTGCATCTTGGCGTCGTCCCGATGCGAGATGCCACCGCCCGGCTGTCGAAGCTGATCTATCAAGGTAAGATTTTCGGCAGGACTTTTGTACAAACAAAGTTACGAGCTCTGCGGCAACGCGAAAAAGCCGACTTATATCCCCGGGTTCGAGATTGGCTGGTTCCGATCGTTGAACACGCCAAGCAGGCCGGCGTGAGTCTCGGCATCGAGAATCGCACGGAGCTCGATACATTCCCGAGCGAGGACGAAGTCAATAAGCTCTTCGAAGAATTTAAAGAACCGGTTCTCGGCCGCTGGCATGACTTCGGTCACGCCCAGATCAGGGAGCATCTCACGCTCCAAGATCACGCAGAACGGTTGCAAGCGGCAGCTCCGCGTTTATTCGGCTGCCATGTGCATGACGTCATTTATCCCGATCGCGATCATCGAATTCCTTTCACTGGGACGGTTCCATTCAAGGACCTTCTCCCCATGATTCCCGCACACGCACCATTGGTTTGGGAACTCTCGCCCTCAGCGAAAGCCGATGCGATTCGGACTGCTTTCCAACAATGGCAAGAGCTGTTTCACTCAGATGCCGGAAACGCCCAAAACGCCGCCTGAGAATAACTGAAAACTTCACCACAAAGTAGCCTCCGCCCCGTCTCCCCCTTTAGCTACGTCGGCCAAGGACACAAAGGACACGAAGAACGGAAAATTACACAGGAAGGCCGCAAAGGAGTGAACGGATTGGCGAAAAGTGATTGATGATTTGCCCGCCCTGAGCAAGCGTCGAGCGCGTCGAATGGGTGATTTGCACGTCAGGCTTCACGATCGGCGCGAATGTCTGACCCGCGTTAGAGCCTGTTTAAACCCCATCTTTGTGGCCTTTGCGGCCTTCCTGTTAAATTTTCCGTTCTTCGTTTCCTTTGTGTCTTTCTGGTGAATAAGTCAGTCCCTATGGAACCAAACTGGCGGCCCGACGAGTTGCAGACCCGGCCGATGGTTACGGTGCATTTCGCTGTCACTCTGGACGGCAAAGTGTCCACCGTGGGCAAAACGCCTGCTCAATTCACTTCCGCTTCCGATAAGAAACGTCTGTTACAGGTGCGGTCCGAAAACGATGCTGTCATGGTGGCGAAAGGCACTCTGGAAACGGATCGCATGTCCTTAGGCATACCAGATCAGCTTTTGCGCAACGAACGATTGCGCCGCGGCGCCTCTGAAGAACCGCTCCGGGTCATCGTTTCGGCAACCGGCGAAATCGGTCTCGATCTGCCGATCTTTAAAAATCCGGGCGCACCAATCGTCCTTTACACCACAAACCGGATCCCTGACCGGAAACGGGCCGAGCTCGAGACCAGGGTCGCGATTTACGAGGCGGGCAAGGAGCAAGTCGATCTCCGCTACGTTATGACCCATCTGTTTTCCCGCTACCACGTGCGCACGCTGGTTTGTGAGGGCGGACCAACCCTGGTTAGATCTTTGGCTGAAGTTGACCTGATCGATAGGATCGTTCTAACGATAGCGGCCAAGCTCTTCGGTGGAAGGTCGGCTCCAACCCTGACCGGACTACCGGCCGATTTTCTCCCTGCGAGCCGCCATTTTAAACTGGTCAACAACGAGATCGGTGCTAACGAGTTCTACCTAACTTACGAACACCAGGCATGCACCAGGCGAACTCGATTGTGATGAACGCCCCCAAACCGCGCATCTTCGAGGTCGCCGCCGATCTCGAAAGGTGGCCCACCTTTTTGCCTCACTATCGTTACATTCGTTACCTTGAAAGGGGCGCTAACCGGAACGTAGTAAAAATGGCGGCCCGGCGCGGGAATATTCCGGTGTCATGGGTGTCTGAAGAAGTAATCGACCGTGACAAATATGAGGTGCGTTTTCGTCATCTTAAGGCTTGGACCAAAGGGATGGAGGTCGTCTGGACTTTCGTCGAACAACCGTCAGGCGTGCTGGTATCGATCGCTCATGATCTTCATTTTCGGATTCCGCCACTCTCCCCCATTGCCGAACCAATCATTGGAGGTTTCTTCATTGGCTACGTCGCTAACCAGACGTTAAAACACATGAAAGCCTACGTGGAGAGCCAGTCGCGGCATAGTCAAGCGGAGGGGAACCCGTCGCGCCGTAGCGACGCGGTGTCGGACTCTTCGAACGATAGCCAAGCGGAGGCGGATGCATGAGACGAGTTGTCGTGACCGGCTTGGGGCCGGTAACGCCAATCGGCATCGGCAAAGAGGCTTTTTGGCAAGGTATCCAGAACGGTAAGTCAGCGATCGGTCCGGTAACGCGATTCGATCCTAGCCCATTTAATGCCAAGACGGCAGCTGAGATTAACAATTGGGAACCCGGTAGATACTTCCCACCGCATCGACTCAAGCGATTGGATCGCTACGCTCAGTTTGCCGTGACTTCGGCAAAGCTTGCTGTCGACGATAGCGGGCTTTCTTTTTCGCCCAGCAATCCGCAAACCCGAGTCGGAGTCTGCTTCGGCAGCGCGCTCGGTGGCGTGGCGAATGCCGAACATCAGCACACTTCCTATGTCTCTGGCGGCCCGAAGGCGGTCCATCAAACCATTGCGCTCCAAGTGTTTGGCGGCTCCGCTCATTGTAACATCGCCATCGAGTTCGGGCTCCGCGGCGTTGGCACCACAAACTCGAATAGCTGTGCCAGCGGCAATGTGGCTATCGGTGAAGGCGTTCGTTATATCCGTGACGGGTTCGCCGACGTGATCATTGCCGGAGCAGCCGAAGCTCCGCTGAGTCCCCTCTCCTATGGAGCATTTGCTTTCATCAGAACGATGAGCCGGCAAGAAGCGGCCATCGCTTGTCGCCCGTTTGATCTTAATCGGGATGGGTTTGTAATGGGCGAAGGCGCGGCCAGTCTGATTCTCGAAGACTACGAGCACGCTGTCGCTAGAGGCGCGCGCATTTATGCCGAAGTGGTTGGGTATAGCCTGAACAATGACGCGTTCCATATGACCACACCGTTGCCGAGCGGCGAATCATGCATCCGAGCAATGGAAGACGCCATGACCGCGGCGCAGGTCAATCCCGAACAAATTGACTACATCAATGCGCACGCCAGCTCTACCCAATTAAACGACGCAAATGAATGTGCCTGCATCAAAAGCGTGTTCGGCTCAAGCGCGCATGATTTAGCTGTTAGCGGCACGAAGGCATTCTACGGCCATCCCCTGGGGGCCAGCGCGGCGATCGAAGGCGTGATTTGCGCTCTCGCGCTGCAGCACGCTTACATCCCGCCCACTTTGAATTTTGAAACCCAGGATCCGGCTTGCGATCTGGATGTGGTGCCAAACCAACCGCGCGAAAAGTCTCTCCGTTACGTCCTTAGCAACGCCTTCGGGTTTGGCGGCATCAATTCGTGCGTTGTGTTCAAGGCAGTGTGAGCGTTTTGGGGTAATCGTTTTCTTTAGATTGGACTCGCTGTTAAAGAGGCGCGAAGCGCTGACTAGACCTTAGCCTAGGCTGAGTCTGCGAGGCCTAGGTTGGTCAAAGAAAAGCGATAAGCGCTGAAGGCGCGGCAGAACCGCGTTGGTAAAGGGGACGGTTTGATTGTCTGACGGACGTAGGCGTTCTTGGGTCCAAAATGTCTTCCAGAACGGAACGCTTTCTTTCGCGCTTTCAGCGCTGTCCGCCTTTTTTCTCTCGGTACCTAGGGCTCGCAGACTCACCCTAGGCTAAATTCTGTCAGCGCTTCGCGCCTAACCTCAACTCACCTCCCCGTAAAACGCGAATCCATTTTACACTCCCTCCCTTCTAGGCAAGGTTCGGACCTTACACACAGATGATTCGCAGTACACTTTTCGCTATCGCGTACCTGGTAGCCACTAGCGCGGTTGCCGACACTCCTAAATTCGATGTTCACAAGAGCATTGTCCGCATCACGACGACGGCTCAGGAACCGGACTATCGGGTGCCGTGGAATCCAGGCAGCATTTCAACAGGAATCGGCGCAGGGTTTGTCATCGACGGCAACCGAATCCTGACAAACGCACACGTGGTGAGCAACGGACGGTTCATTTCTGTTCAAAGAGAGAATGATCCACGTCAATACAGCGGCCAGGTTCAATTTATCGCGCACGACTGCGACCTGGCCATCGTCAAGATTTCGGATCCGAATTTTTTTAAAACGATGCTGCCACTGCATTTGGGACCGTTACCGACGATCCAGAGCGGCGTAGACGTGTTCGGCTACCCCATCGGTGGTGAACGACTCTCGGTCACTCAAGGGATCGTCTCGCGAATCGATTTTGAAAGCTATAGTCATTCCGGAGCAGATTCCCATCTTGCCGTCCAGATCGATGCCGCGATTAATCCGGGTAACTCGGGCGGTCCGGTATTACAAAACGGCAAAGTAGTCGGTATCGCCTTTCAAGGTTACTCCGGTGATGTCGCTCAAAATGTCGGCTTCATGATTCCAACGCCGGTGATTCAACGATTTTTGGCCGATATCGCTACCGGACATTACAACCGGTATACCGACCTCTCGATCTATCCGGAAAGCCTGACCAATGCCGCGGAGCGCCGAGCGTTAGGACTTCCCGATGATGATACCGGAGTCTTGGTCAGCTCGGTCGAAAGCGACGCGTGTTGCGCCGGTAAACTGCAGCCCGGCGATGTCCTGCTTTCAATCGATGGCCACCGCATCATCAGCGACCAAACCGTTGAATTGGACGGCGAGAACGTTGACTTGGCGGAGATCGTCGAGCGGAAACTGAAAGGTGACAAAGTTAAGATTGATCTTTTGCGGAACCACCAACCGCTCAGTGTCGAAATCGAGCTGGAACCAAATAACTCTTACCTCATCCAAGCCAACATTTTTGACGAGTATCCCCGCTTCGTCATGTTCGGCGGTCTGGTTTTCCAGCCTCTGTCCAAGAACTTGCTCGAAGCGTTCCAAATTGATGACCTTCGGGTGCGCTATTTCTACAACAACTTCATCAACGAGGAGATCTTCAAGGATCATCCCCAAGTCATCATCCTATCGAATATTCTGCCCGATCCGGTTAATGCCTACCTTTCTGATTTCCGTTATCAGATAGTAGACGAGATCAATGGCAATAAAATCCGGACTCTGGCCGATGTGGCTAACGCGTTCGATCAAACTTCCGACTTCTACGTGGTCAAGTTTGTCGGAGCCAGTCGCCCAGCGGTGCTACAGAGGAGCGCAGTCGAGGAAGCCAAAGAGCGAATCAGGGATAATTATGGGGTACGCCTCGAGCGGAACCTGGGAGAGGAGACCCTTCGATGAGATTTTTACTTTTTTGCCAGGTATCAGTCTTTTTCACGCTATCGGCGGTAGCCGCAGAAAATCCTACTCCCGCCCTGCCGGCTACACCGGCTCCGGAAACTGGTCCATCGGCGGCGCCCAAGGAGCACCTCGCGACAGAATTGAAAGGCGGTTCTGTACTTCGGGTAAACTCAACGAATCAAGCATACGATTTCTTCCGTCCTTGGAGCAAGAAGGCGCCGTTTAATCGCCGTGGTCTGGGGGCTGTTATCGACGGTGGCGAAGTTTTGGTGACCGCGGAATTGGTGTGGGACAGCAATTTCATTGAACTGGAGAAACCCGAGACCGGTGAACGAACCAGCGCCAAGGTCGCCGTCGTGGATTACGAAACGAACCTGGCCTTACTCAAGCCCACCAGCGCCGATTTCCTGAAAGATCTCCAACCGCTGGACACCAGCGTACAACCCAAGGTTGGAGACCATTTGTCTGTGGTGCAATTGGAGGCGAACGGGACACCCGTGTCTACCGAGGCCCTCGTGACCAGCGCTGAGGTGGGTCACTACGTACTGGATGATTATGGCTATCTCCTGTTCAAGCTGAGCTGTCCTCTGCAGTATCGGGACAACAGCTTCACGTTGCCGATCGTACAGGATCATCACCTCATCTCGATGCTGCTTCGGTACGATCCCCGTTCTCAGACTATCGACGCCGTCTCTACCCAGGTTATCCAGCATTTTCTGAAGGAATCCGACCATCAACCCTACCAGGGGTTTCCTAGCTTCGGCATCTCGTTTTCGCCGACCCGCGATCCGCAATTTCGGCACTATGAAAAACTGTCCGACGCGGAAGGCGGTATCTATGTCGACGATGTTGAACCGGACGCACCGGCGGCACAGGCCGATATTCAAACCGGCGATGTGCTGTTATCGATCGGCGGAAAGTCGATCGATCCCGACGGCGATTACGATGACGCTCTCTACGGCCGGCTCTCGATTACTCATCTCATCACCACCTTGTCGTATTCCGGCGAGAAAGTGCCGGTCACGTTACTGCGGCATGGCGAGCGCAAAGATGTGGTCGTCTCTTTGTTCCATAAGCCGCCACAAGAATACGTCATCGACCCTTACGTCATCGGCCGCCCTCCTCGCTACCTGATCCTGGGTGGATTGGTGTTTGAGGAGCTTAGTCGCCAATACCTGCGAGAATGGGGTGCCGCCTGGCAGAGGGAAGCGCCCCAACGGTTTGTCTATTTCGATCATTACCAAGCGGATCTTTTTCCAAAGCCGCGTAAGATCGTTTTCTTGAGCCAGATCCTGCCAAGTAACGACACCATTGGTTATCCTCAACAGAATTACATGGCGGTAGAACGCGTGAACGGCCAACCGATCTATCGTCTGGAAGATTTGGCTAAAGCGATCGAGAAACCCATCAACGGATTTCACAAGATCGAATTCGATCTGGATCCCAAGGTGATGTATCTCGACGCCAACCAAGTGCAAGAAAACGCAGCCCAGCTCCAGAAAACGTATTCTCTCCCCACCCTACGCCGCTTCTGATCCGCAGATGAAGAAGGGCGCTGGCTGAGCTTGGAGTCGAGCGATGCCACGCAGCTGGCAGCACCTTGAAAGAGGTTAATATCCGCAGATTACGCAGATTTCGTTTTTTGGGCTCGGAGGCGGCTAGTCAGATAAAAACATTCTTCTGGCTCGGTCGCGCTTTTGATAACCCCAGGCTGCGTGACCCAAACCCGAAACCTGCGAGATCTTGCCCGGAGAATTTCGGGCGTGCCTAAGCTGCGGAAATTAAAGCCGACCCAGCGCTAAATCCGGAGCTGCCTCACGTTCGCGGATCCTTCCGCCTAAATACGCCTCGAGCCGAAATCTGCGTAATCTGTGTAATCTGCAGATATTAATTTTCTTCAACGTATTGTTCTCCAGAGCGCATCTTTCGACTCCGACGGCAATCAAGCGCTTCGTCTAATCTCTCCATCTGCGTAAATCTGCGCCTGTCGCGCCATAGCGAAGCGGCGGCGGATCCGTCTGCGGTTAGATTTCCACCCTCGACGTGCCACGTCATTTAGGCTTAACTTCGCGTCCATTCGTAGCTTGTCCGCCGTAGCTTTTCGACTGCAGGCCATTGCTTGCTATCGGCTTAGCGAAGACGGATCTATTCGCGGTTTAATTTCTTATGTCTGACCAGGGCCGTATCGGTGCGATTTTCGATTGGGATGGCGTAGTCATCGACTCTTCCGCTCATCATGAAGAGAGTTGGGAACGACTCGCAAAGGAAACCGGCTACCAACTTCCGCCCGGTCACTTCAAGAAGGGTTTCGGGATGAAAAATGAGTTTATCATTCCGAACCTACTGCACTGGACTACGGACCCCGTGGAGAGTGGACGGCTTTCGCTTAGGAAGGAGGCTCTTTACCGGGAGATCGTTCTGGAATGGGGCCTTAAGCCGTTAGCCGGAGTGGTGACTTGGTTGAACCAGCTGCGGGAGGCTGGAATCCCGTGCGCTATCGGCTCGTCGACACATCGGCTCAACATTGAAACCGGCTTGGCATCGATCGGCCTTAAAGATCGCTTTCAGGTGATTATCACCGCCGAAGATGTGTCGCACGGTAAACCAGATCCGGAGGTTTTTCTGAATGCTGCCAGCCGTCTCAGCGTGCCTCCGGAGAGTTGCGTAGTATTCGAGGACGCACTGGTCGGCATCGAGGCCGCTCATCGCGGCGGAATGAAAGTGGTCGCAGTCGCTACGACCAATCCAATCGAGCTGTTAAACGGTGCAGACCTCGCTGTTCACCAGCTCGATGAACTCAGCGTAGCCCGCCTGCGCGAGATGATCGGAGACTCGCCTGAGGCTCGCTCCGAATAGCAAATAGCAGATAGCAGATAGCAAAAATGACGCTGTTCGTGCCAGGCGAGTCCATTTGCTATTTGCGATCTGCTATTTGCTATTCGAACGAGCCTCAGGCGAGTTCGCCGCTGCCGCTGGAAATCCCATGGCAACCTCCAGTCCCGACGGTTTCTCCCGAATATCCAAGCCGCTCAGCGACGGCTTCATCTTGGAAAAGACGGCCTTACAGAATTCAGACTGCCCGCTTCCCCCACGACCGCCGGTTGAGCGATAGATCAACCAACCGATCGGCCCTTCGACCTTAAGAGCGAGTTCCAGCGAAAATGACGCCGGCGGCTCCCCGGATAGCTCGTTCTGGAGCAACGCCAACAGATTAAACAAAACCTGTTTGGCATTCACCCTGATGACCACGTCGCCGGAACCAGCCGGCGTATTTATCGTAATATGGCGCGGCAGGAAAAGCTGGAGTTTCGGCAGGAGATAGGCTCGCAAATCGCTTAATCGAGTCATTTCCGGCGCGGTCTCGTCCGCTGCCAACAGATCAACCATGGTCACGACAAACTCACTGGCGGCCTGAGCTCCGTCCCTGATGAGCACCAGACTTTCCCGCAATTCGCGATTATCAATCCGCCGGCTCAGATGGGCGTCGCTCACCGAAAGAATACCTCCCACCCGGTTATTGAATTCGTGGACTGCCCGTTCGAGCACAAACCGCCAGACTGGCGAGCCACTGTCCTCTAATTCCTCCATGATCCAAACTTTTTCTATTCCATGATCTTAAAGGGATGTCTGAAAAAATGGAATATGGTAGAATTACTTATCACTTAATTTATTTTAACCTACAAAATTCGGCGCAAGGCTTTTTTTTACAAATACTTAGAATAATTTATCAGCACTAGCTAGAAGAAGGGCTGTTAGGATTTTTTGCTCTGTTATGTCTTCTAGAGCTCGTCCGGACGGCGCTAAACCGGACAAACATGACGTAGGAGCGGAAACGTTGGAGTCGAGGTATGGCCATCGAGAGAGTAGTCGTCGTCGATGACGACCCCACAATTCGGCGTTCGCTCGAGTTGCAACTACAAGCCAAACGCCTTTCGGTAGCGCTCTGTGCGTCCATTACTGAGGCCGAACGGGCAGTTGCCAGAGAACCGTTCGACTTAATGTTTGTCGATGTGCGTTTGCCGGATGGCAACGGCACTGATCTTTTGGCCCGGCTAAGTAGCCAACCGCGCAAACCCGTCATTGTAATGATGACCGGGCACGGTTCGGTGGAGTCAGCAGTGAGTTGCATCCGGGCGGGAGCTTTCGATTACATCATCAAACCATTCTCCTCCGGACAAATTGATGTCGTCATCAACAAAGCGGCCAGCTTCATTCAAGCCCTAAAAGTCAATCAAGTCCTCTCTTTCCAAGCGACAGATCCGGCGCCTTTCATCGGTGAGAGCCAAGGAATCCGTCAATTGCGCCAGCTGATCCAAAAGGTCGCTCCCACCGAGGCCACCGTGCTTATCGGTGGCGAGAATGGAACCGGCAAGGAGCTGGTGGCGATGGAGATCTTCCGTGCCAGCGCCCGTTCTACTAAGCCGTTTATCAAGGTCAATTGCGCAGCGATTTCTGAGAACCTGATCGAAAGTGAGTTTTTTGGACACGAAAAAGGCGCTTTTACCGGAGCCACAGAAAAGAGAGAAGGCCGGTTCGAACTCGCCGATCAGGGCACCATTTTGCTGGACGAGATCAGCGAAATACCCCCGAGACTTCAGGCCAAACTTTTGCGAGTGCTCCAGGAACGCGAATTCGAGAGGGTGGGCGGAGGCCGCACCATTCGGGTGAATGTGCGAGTTTTGGCAACCACGAACCGCGATTTGGCTACCTCAGTTGAACGTCAGGAGTTCCGGCAGGACCTTTACTATCGTTTGAACGTTTTCCCAATCACCGTGCCGCCACTGCGAGCGAGGAATGAGGATATCCCGGTTTTGGTAGATGCCTTTCTGCAGCGGATCGCCCAGCGTACCGGTCTGCCCTCACCCTCGATCACCCCACAAGCGATGGACATCCTGACTGCGTACGATTGGCCCGGCAACGTGCGGGAGCTCCAGAACGTCATCGAACGAGCCGTAATTTTGCATGACCCGGAAGAAGGCATCAGCGCAGCGGTGATGTCTCCAATGTTTCCAAATATCAACATAGAAGAACGGCCGTTCGAGCGAATCGCGGTCGCATCCGGCGCCACTTTGGCCTTCCCGGAACAAGTGATTCCGCTCGAGTTACTGGAACGCGAATACATCATGCACGTGCTGCGGCAAGCGAAAGGAAATCGCACCCAGACTGCCCAGATGCTAGGGATCAGTATCCGAACCCTTCGCAATAAACTCAATCAACTTAAGGACGAAGCGGCGGAGGATGACAAATGACAAATCCCAGATGAGAGATCGCTTGTATTTGTCATTTGCTATTTGTCATTTGTCATTCGCTCTTTGCGCATGAATCGTTTCGTTGATCAGGTTGCAGTTGTTACCGGGGCCGGCCGTGGGATTGGACAAGCTATTGCAGAGCGCTTTGCGGTCGAAGGAGCGAGAGTCGCCGTCATTAGCCGGACCCAAGAGAACGCTCAAGCAACCGCTGATGCCCTCAACCGGGAGAAACCGGAAATCGCGCGAGCCTATGCGGTTGATGTCGCTAGTGCCGATGCCGTAGCCGCGGCTTGCTCACAAATTCTAAAAGATTTCGGCCAGGTAACCATCCTCGTGAACAATGCTGGCATTACCCGGGATCGACTCAGTATGCGGATGTCGGAGGACGATTGGGACGTGGTAGTGGACACCAACCTCAAAGGTGCTTTTAATTTAATTCAAAATCTTCAGCGACCGATGATGAAGCAGCATTACGGCCGAATCATCAATATCACGTCTATCAGCGGATTAGTCGGCCAGGCCGGGCAAGTCAACTATTCGGCCAGCAAGGCCGGTCTAATCGGTTTGACCAAAGCGTTGGCTAAAGAAGTGGCAGGCAGACAGGTAACCGTCAACGCGGTGGCGCCGGGTTTTATCACCACTGATATGACGAAAGAGCTGCCGGATAATGTTCGCCAGCAAATGCTCGATCATATTCCTTTGCGGTCCTTTGGTGAAGTCGCAGACGTAGCCTCAGCCGTCGCTTTTCTCGCGAGCAAAGAAGCGAAGTATATAACAGGTCAGGTACTCAGCGTTGACGGTGGTCTGGCGATGTAGCTCCCAGTTAGAGGCTCCCGGAGGCCCAAATTTGGTGGGGCGAGGCTCCCTGCGGCCTTAAACTAATCGCGAAGGGTTGTCGCTGCCCGCTCCTGGAATGTGGAGCTACGCCGGAAAGATCGCCGAGCCGGACCCAGGATGTGCCAACCACATTTGCGATGCGAACGGCACGGGCGTAGCTTCAAACCAGTTGATTCCGCTTATGCCGCCAAAAAAATCCTCCGGCCCTGGATGCGATTTAAAGACACGCAAACGCTATGTGGCGAATCCTTTATGGCCATTAGAGGAGTTGCGTGACCTCGGCGATCCGCCGTTTGTCGCAGACCCAGAATTTACTCGATTCGATATCGACGCCCTCCGTTCTCAGGACAGACGTGTCTCTGCGCCAACTCTAGCTCGCCGGTCGCGGCGCCTACGCTCGTACAGAAGGGAATTCCCCATTCCGCCTTTGGTCTCGGGACTACCCTGGCGTTGTGCACAACATATCGCGAGTCCCGTTGTGCCGGACGCTGAGTTCGCTCCTTTGAAGCTTTCATATATACAGATACAGGCGGCACGTGTTTAACCGAATGTCCGACCCCTTCCACTGGAGGCTCCCTGGAAGCCGCCGAGCAGCTCCTCCAGACAGGCGCTGCCCCGGCTCACGGCACCCCGACGCCGGCCGTCAGGCGGGCATCGCCGGGTAGTGTTGCCACTGCCGGTCACTTGCTTCCGTCGGGTCCCAAAAACGGGCGTACCTCGACCGGCGCCCGACAGGCGACGGCGGCCTTGCGGCCCCACGCCAGCGCCTCGTCCAGGTTAGCGGCTTCCAGCAGCCAAAAACCGCCCACGTGCTCCTTGGTCTCCAGGTACGGCCCGTCGGTGATGAGCACCCGACCATCGGGCTGCGCCCGCAGCGACTTCGCGCTGCTTGCCGGGTGGAGGCCGCCCGCGAAAATCCTGACACCAGCAGCCATCATCTCAAGGTTGAGCGCTTCGATATCGCGGTACATCGCTTCGCCCTCTGCGGACGGGTCGTAGTCGTCGGGGTGGTGAATCGCAACCAAATACTGCGTCATGACTTCTCCTTTTCCTGTAACGGACTTCGGGCGGGCCGGTTGCCCTGTCTTCGCTCGTCGTTGCTCACTTGCACGCCTCATTTCGCTCAAATCCGCATCCGCAGCCGGCCGGATCTCAATAGGCCCGAGCCCGGCCTTTAAACCCGGAAGCTCGGATATCAGCTGGATCGCGTGATTTAAGTCACGCGCTTCGAGCACAAGAATTCCGCCCAGTTGCTCCTTCGTCTCTGCGTACGGCCCGTCCGTAACCGATACTTTCCCATTATTCCAACGCAAGGTCGTTGCGGTGTTGGCGCTTTGCAGCGGTTCCTCGCCGATGAGGTGGCCGTGGTTCCGCAATACGTCGGAGTAATAGAAAATGTCGTCCAACAGGGCGTTATTTTTGCTTTCGGACATAGTTTCAAACTTGTCCGGTTCCAGGTATCCAAGGCAGATATATTTCATAGTATTCGTAAGTTCTTTTTTTGTGTGGTCGTTTTTATTGACCGTTCAAGAGGTAGCCGCTCAGGACTTCCGAATTTCGACAAGCATCTTCACTTTTTTAGTTCCTTGAGCCGATTTTCTAGAAATCGCCGTTCCGGTTCTTGTTGGGTGAGAGCTAGCGCTTTCTCATAGGAAGAGCGGGCTTCGGCGGTTTTTCCTAGGCGTCGGCACAGGTCGGCCCGGGCTGCGTGTGCCAGGTGGTAACCAGCCAACTCGCCACCCGCGACCAGAGCATCTATCAGCCTTAACCCAGCCTCCGGACCATCCCGCATGGCGATGGCGACTGCTCGGTTCAACTCAACTACCGGCGAAGAATCGATCCGGGCCAGAGCGTCGTAGAGCAAAACGATTTGTGACCAATCCGTCGCCGCCACACTGGCCGCTTGAGAATGTACCGCCGCAATTGCTGCTTGGAGCGTGTAAGCTCCGAAGCGATGCGAGTTCAATGCCCGTTGCACTAAGGTTACCCCTTCTTCGATCAACGGCCGGTTCCAGAGAGAGCGATCTTGATCCTCCAACAAGATCAAGTTCCGCTCCGGCGAGGTTCTGGCGGCGCGACGTGATTCGTGCAAAAGCATCAGAGCGAGAAGCCCGGTCACTTCTGGCTCGGGTATTAATTCGTTCAACAGCCGTCCCAGTCGGATCGCTTCGCTGGAGAGGTCAGCGCGGGTCACTGATTCTCCGAATGAGGCGGAGTAACCCTCATTGAACACAAGGTAGATGCCTTGAAGCACCGTATTTAGCCGTTCCGGCAATTCCTCCGGAGAAGGCACTTCAAAAGGAATGCGTGCTTCTCGGATCTTGGCCTTTGCGCGCACCACGCGTTGAGCAAGCGTCGAAGCGGCAATTAGAAAAGCATGCGCAATCTCCTCCGTGGTCAATCCACACACCTCCCGCAGCGTTAAAGCCAACCGCGCCTCCGGTGTTAACACCGGATGGCAACAGGTGAAGATCAACCGCAACTGGTCATCTTCAACACTCTCATTGTCTGATACTGTGACACCGCTGGTTTGGGTCTCGAGTTGTTCTGCAATTCTCTCGAGCGAAGCATCGAATCGGGCGCGACGTCGCAGCGAGTCGATCGCTTCGAATCTGGCAGCGGAAACGAGCCATGCGCGAGGGTTCTCGGGCGCGCCGTCTCTCGACCAACGCATGAGTGCGGCGGCGAACGCATCCTGCATTGCGTCCTCGGCAAGATCGAAATCGCCCAGTAAACGGATCAACGTGGCGAGAATACGGCTCGACTCCGCACGATAAACCCGGTCGACCAATTGGCGTATCTCATCTTCGCGGGTTTCCGCCATGCCAAGAATCAACCTCGTTCCAATTTTTCCGCAATTCGGCTGTTTGGGACCTGTTATTCGAATTCAGTCTCCCCTAACACTACCCTACATAACCCACCCTACTTCGCTTCTTTGAGCAGTTCGGTTCGGTACTTCGGAGCCAGTTCAATTACTTTCTTGAAGAACGCTGGTTCCTGCGCTGCATCGACCTTGGGAGGCGGAGTGGTTCGCGTCGCAACCGGTGTTCCCATCTCTTTGAAGAACTCCTCCTGGCCGGCCGGCGAGCAGATGCAAAGCATCCTCACCGGCTTCGACGAGGCGTTATGGAATTGGTGAGGAGCGTTCGCTGGAATGTGGATCGTTTCTCCAGCGCGCACAATACGCTTCTCCCCGCGGAAAGTAGCTTGCAGTTCACCGCCGAGAAGGATGAAGCTCTCCTCGAAATCATGGCGATGCGGGGGAGGGCCGCCTCCGGGAGGAACGTGCATATCGATCAGGGTGAATCGGCCTGCAGTATCCATTCCGGACAACAGGATGGTGTAGGTGTCGCCCACGACTCCGAGGTGCTGGGCATTGCTGTTATCCGCGTTTGCAACCACCAGATTCCGTCGTGGGTCGTCGGCCGGAATCGCTACCGTGTCAGATACCGTGTACATTTTCTGCTCCTTGTTTGAAAGTGCGTTATGTAAACCTAACCAACGTGATTTACGCTGCAGCCCACTCCTTTGCTAGTTCTTCAGCAAAGCTGCTGTACGTTCTCGGCTGGTGCCCGAGCAAGGCCGCCTTTCTTGCGATTGTTCAGGCGCTTGGCACGAGACCGAGCTGCTGCATAATGGCAAGCGCGTCCGTCATGATGGCGTCTTCGAAGACTTTGCTGTCACGAATGGTGCAAACGTGGATCGCCATCCACTCGATGCGATCGCCCGTGCCGGGACGTCCAAAAAACTCCCCGCGATGCGTGCCACCAACGCGATCGAGAATTACGACCTTGTCGCCTTCCGCGACAACGTCGAGCACCTCGACTCGCGCGTCGGGCAGTGCTTGATAGAACATCTCGTAGAGCCTTCGCCGAGCACCAGTACCGACGTCGGGGTCGACCGGCGGGAAGGCTGAGATTCCGCGCCCGCGGAACTCGGGGTGAAGCACCTCTTCAACCAGGTCGAGGCGGTGGTCGTTAAATGCCTCGACTAGTCGTAGTACGAGGGCTTTGTTCGCTTTGAGGTCGGCCGGAATCGCTACCGGGTTTGGTATCGTAGACATTTTCTGCTCCTTTTTTGAAATTGCGTTGTGTGAACCTATCCAACTGGGCCGCGGCTTACGCTGCAGCCCACTCCTTTGCTAGTTCTTCGGCGAAGCTGCTATACGTTCTCGGCTGGTGCCCAAGCAACGCCGCAAAGCGCGCCGTCTGGTACTCCGTGTTGCTGCATCCACGCTCGACGTAGCCCTGAAACATGACCCGAAGATCGTAGGCCAGCCAACTCGGACTCCCTGTTTCCCGCAGTTGCGCTTCAAAGCCATCGAAGTCTCCGTGTCCGGCGTAAGTGATTTCTTTGCCCAGCAGCTTCGACCATGTGGCTGCCGCATCCGGACCACGCAACATCTCTGACGAAACCAGGTCGTACGTCTTTCCCTTGTGGCCTTCTTCTGTCAGCGATATCGCCGCCGCCTCCGCAATGTCGCGAACATCCACCACAGCTAGACCCTGGTTCCCCGCGGGAATCGGATATACGCCGGGTCCGGTTAATACTGGCTTGAGCCAGCGCTCATTCTGAGTGAAGTACCCTGGCCGCAGAATCGTATAAGGCATCCCGCCTCCACGAATCGCTTCCTCGACGGCATACTTCGCAGCGAAATGCGGCACCTCGAGAAACTGATCCGCCTTATAGACTGAGAGGTACGTCACATGCTTCAAACCGGCCTTTTTCGCCAAGCCATAAGCGGTAAGAGCTTGCGTGAATTCATCGGCGACATTGCCAATCAGCAGGAACAACTCGTCGGCACCCTTGATCGCTTCCGCTACTGAGACCGGATCACTCAGGTCGCCGATAGCCACCTCTGCCCCGTCGGGCAGCTTTGCTTCCTTGTTCCGAGTCAGGACACGGACAGACGCACCGCGGCGAAGCAGCGCTTTGACGACTTCTTTACCCACCGTACCAGTACCACCAGTCACTAAGATTTTCATAAAGTCTCCATTGATTACGGAACCCACAGCCGGGTCCAGACACGTCAATAATACTCACTGAGTGTTAATATTCACTGTTAATATTTACTGAACGTTTCGTATTATTAAAGATAAAATCGAAAACGTCAAATGATTTTTCTTTCCGTTCTGTTAAACTTAATGCGTGTCTGCCAAAGGTTCTGTTCCTGCTCGCCGTGGCCGCCCGCCCATTGAAGCCGCCGAGTCGCATGCGGCAATTTTGGATGCCGTTTATGAGCTGTTGCAGGAGCGTTCGGTCCGTGATCTCACGATGGAAGCCGTCGCCAACCGGGCTGGCGTAGGCAAGCCCACGCTCTACAAGTGGTGGCCGACCAAGGCCGCGCTAGTGCTGGCCATGTTCCGAGAACGAATCGCTGTCGCCTTGCCGTCGCCATCCGTTGGGACGGCAGAAGAGGCGATCCGTGTCGTGGCATGTGCCTTGATCGGTCCGTTGAACGGACAGTTGGGTAAGGTGCTGTCCGAGCTGATTGCCGAAGGCCAAAGCGAGCCAGCGATCCTCCGGGAGCTATTTGACAAACACATCCGGGGACACCAGGAGGCAGACGTCGCCGCTATCGAGCGGGGCAAAACCAGCGGGGAACTCGCGAGCGATGCGGATCCGGAGCTGATTATCGATGCAGTGTTCGGTGCGATCTTTTATCGCCTTTTGTTCCGGACGTCACCGTTGACTGAAGAGTTCAGCGACAAGTTAGTCAGCCAGGTGTTCCGCGGTGCCCGAGCCAGAACGAGCGAAGCACGTTCCAAACCTCGCCGGGTCAAACCGGCGTGATCTTCAGAGTGACCATCAAGAGGAGAAGACACGAAACGGAATTTTAGGCACGCCAAGCGTCAATCCTCCTCGGAAACAACGCATATCGTTCAGGCAACGATCGGTCACCTACGTTAAAAGTTTTCTTCGCGCTTTCACGAGGGAGAAGAGGTACCCAACGTGCATAAAATTCCGTTTCGTGTCTTCTCCTCTATACAGGAGCTTAATCCTCAGCCTTCGTCCGTCGCCGTTGAGGAGTGCAGCGAAGCCGAAAGATAAATTTGCACGGCCTCCGGCCGACACTCAAAAACCAATCAAGAAAAGATATCAATGAGCACAAATCAAGAAGTCACTCCCAAGCCTAGTTTTCCCGTCGTCCCGACCACCAAAGTCCTGGCTATCGGACGATTCACTACGCCCCCGACACCCGAACAGATCAAAGAAATTTCCCCTCACGAAGTCCCCGAGACGCTCAAACTTTATCTGTCCGGCAAGATCGACCAATGGTGGGTCAAGCAAACGCACACCGGCCCCGTCTTCCTGATGAATGTCACATCAGTCCAAGAAGCTCACGCAATTTTGGAGGAACTACCGTTAGGCAAGGCAGGGCTCATGAAATTCGAGTTCCATGAACTCGGACCACTGACTCCTCTTCACATGCTACTCACCGATGGCTGGAAGGCACCGGGTAAGTAAGCTCCTGCTGTTTCAGGTCTAATCGTGAATCGTGCCGGGTAAATCCTGGCGCGAAACTTCATGGTCGTCCTCCTGGCACAGTGACCGGACTGCTTTCCTGATTGGCGGTGAACTGTAGGATTTTGTCCCTGTGCTGCTTCTCGTAAAATTCGAGAGGCAGGGTCACAATTTCTGCACTTTCCGAGTAAGCTTGATGGACCGCTTTGCTCCCGTGACCCAAATGGCATCACTACACCAAACGGAAAAAATCGTACGTTAAGGTCTTGCCCTAGACGCCTTGAGCGAAAACGACGGCTCTAAAACTTGATTAGAGCGCGTTTTTTCCAGTTGCTTGTTAATTGATACCCCTTTTCTTGCACCCCGTTTGCGGACACATCCGCCGTTTTCGCTGGAGATCGCCTCTCGGAATTTGGAGGTTTCGCGTACAATTTTTTCCGTTTGGTGTAGTGAGCCCAAGATGCGCGTTGCGGAACTGGCAGACGCTGGCGTCAGACGCGTCAGCGTGGGCGGCTTTTGATCGAGCCGTTCATTTGCTGGTCGATGAGGGAACGTTGCCCAAACGGGATATCGTGCGGACGAAGAGGTCCGGGGACTGAAGCCGGCGGCAGCAGTCCTCGAAGTCCGTGCACGGGCCTGTCCAGCGGAGCCCGTCGACCGTGTCGAAGGTCCGGACATCCAGCCGCAGTGTCGCCAGTGTGCGATACAGCAGGACGTCGTTCCAGGCGTCGAACAGCGTCGCGGCCAATGTGCGCGCTTTCCGGATTGACGGATGCCACGCCTGCCAGTCCTTGGGGATGGCCTCCAGGTGGGCATACCGCGACAACGTGAGCGCCGCGGCTTTTGGGCCCCATCCAGACCCGCCCGGAAAGCCGTCGGCGCTGTCGCCGACCAAGGCCAGGTAGTCCGGAATCGACTCCGGCACGACGCCGAATTTCTCGACGACGCCGGCCTCATCCCGCACGACGCCGCGGCG
>Ga0185299_10000618_pt1 | contig 89472 bp, 89 predicted proteins | sample PaiPotPPA55metaG_FD_128002 | JGI IMG/M metagenome (GOLD analysis project Ga0185299, IMG submission 128002) | Iron sulfur acid spring bacterial and archeal communities from Banff, Canada, to study Microbial Dark Matter (Phase II) - Paint Pots PPA... ...
CATGGAGAAGCTGCTCGAACGCGAGCCGGAGCGAGAAGATGCCTGGTTCCGTTTGGGCTATTACCGTCTGTTGCGCGGAGACTACGCCGGGAGCATCGAGCCCTTCCGTAAATGCGTGAACAAACGAGCGGACTGGCTGGATGCGCTGATCAATTTGGGCTTGGCCCAATGGCGTACCGGGCAACTCGAGGCCGCCAAAGCAACATTGGTGCAAGCCGTGGCGCGTCATTCCAAGTCCGCCGATGCGCTGCGCACCTTGGCCGCGGTGGTCGTTGACATGGGCGATTATATTCTGGCTCTCGACATCGAAAAGCAACTCGGTGAATTGGGCCACACCATGCCCGAGCTGTCCTACAACATCGGCATCCTGCTGCAGCGATCGAATCTGCACGAAGAGGCTGCCCGCTCTTATCGACGCGCTACCGAAGAGAAACCGGCTTTCGCCGAAGCGTTGCTGAATCTCGGACATGCGCTCAAGGCCCTGGGGCAGGAACAGGAAGCGCGCACCTGCTGGCAGAAGGCTGTTGAAGCCAAGCCAGAACTAGCCACTCAGTATTTCTAGCTATGTATCTATTTCGTCTCCAGCCACTTAACGCTGGTTGGATCGGCGTGCTCGCACTGCATCACCTCGGTAACTCCCGAAACCAGTAAGGCGCAGGCATTGGATTGAGCGCTTCTCAGCGCGTGGTCTTGGGTGTCGGCCGAAGCGATGCGGCAATCGTTTCTGCCTTTGTATGCCACGCATACCTCCACTCGGTACTTGGCGATGTGCATGCTCGAATAGACCAGGAATACCAACACCAGGACTACAAAGATGACGCCCAGGACGACGGTCTTATTCACGCTCCCGTGCCTTCCTCGAAGAAATTACCCATCTCGCGGAACTTCTTGTATCGATCGTCGATTAATTCCTTGTCCGACCGGCATGAGAGCTCTTCGAGCGCCGTCCGGATAGCCTGTTTTACGAACTCGGCCGCTTTATCGGGATCGGTGTGGGCGCCTTCTGGTGGCTCGGGAATGATGCCGTCGATCAACCCCAGCGACTTCAGATCTGAAGCCGCCATCCGGAGCGCGCGCGCGGCCTCGGAGGCTTTGCCGGAATCCCGATAGATGATGGCCGCACAGCTCTCCGGCGAGATCACGCTGTAGTAGGCATTTTCGAGCATGTAAATGCGGTTCGCCACGCCGAGGCCTAAGGCGCCTCCGCTCCCGCCTTCGCCAATTACGATCGAAACCACGGGTACGCCCAACCGCGACATCTCGCGCAGGTTCACCGCGATCGCTTCCGCTTGGCCGCGCTCCTCGGCATCGATGCCGGGGTAGGCGCCGGGCGTATCCAGAAAAGTGATGATTGGGCGGCGGAATTTGTCGGCGAGCCGCATGAGTCGCATGGCCTTGCGGTAACCCTCCGGCTTCGGCATGCCGAAGTTTCGATGCAGTTTTTGTTTGGTATCGCGTCCTTTTTGCTGGCCGATCACCATAAGAGGCCGGCCTTCGAAAGAGGCCATGCCGCCTACCACGGCGGGATCATCGCCAAAGAAGCGATCGCCATACAGTTCCGAAAACCCAGTGAAGATGCGGGTTATATAGTCGAGCGTGTGGGGCCGCTTAGGATGACGCGCGAGCAACACGCGCTCCCAGGTAGGATTCGTGGGTTGCACCGCCCCATCGTTCGTGCTTAGAGGGGACGACGGTTGTTTAGGGTGTTCTGCCATTCGGATTGCGACCGGCCCGCGGGCCAAGCCTAATGCCGGCGAGCGGGCTAACTTGCCAGGATCTCGACCGACTCCGGTCCGCAGATCCGCTCCACTTCGGCCCAGAACTCCTTGTCCGGGCGGACCTTGGGGGTCACATCCAGAATAACGGAAAAATCGCGGGGCTTCTCGAGGCGCAGCCGCACCTCGGTCTCGCCGCGCTTGCGCGTAAAGAGCTGGTTCAGCGCTTCGGCCTTGTCCACAGTGCCGTTGGCGCCCACTGGAATACGAATAGATATCAACGTGGGAAGATTGACGCGCGCCACTTCCAGCGGGACGATGTCCTGGACGGAAATCTTCGGTGGAGCGTTTTCCTCCGGCAATACCATACCGCGCACCAGGACGGCTTGATCCTCCACCAGGGCCGCGAGTAACCGATCGTATTGCGTCGTAAAGACCATGGCTTCGACGCTGCCGGTCCGGTCTTCCAGACGCATGGCGGCCCAAAGCTTGCCTTCCTTATTCCGCTTCCGCACAATGCCAGTGAGGATGCCGCAGATTGCGACGTCGGCGCCGCGCTCCAATCCCTCCAGCGTTTCGGTGGCATGGGTGGAAAGTTCGGCCACCTTGTCTGTGTACGAATCCAGCGGATGGCCAGTGACGTAAATGCCGATGACTTCTTTCTCGCTCGACAGCTTCTGCTGCGGCGTCCAATCGGGCAGCAGCGGGAGCGGATGCTCCTGATGCGCGGGTTGGTCGGCCACCATTCCGAACAGTCCGGTCTGGCCGCTCTGCCGGTCTTTCCAAGCCCGCTGACCGGATTCCATGGCGTTCTCAAGCATAGCCGTCAATTGCGCGCGGTTGCCTTGGAGACTGCTCATCGCTCCGCACTTGATAAAGTTTTCAAGAATCCGCCGATTCACGCTAGTGAGATCCACGCGCTCGCATAAATCGTAGAGCGACTGGAACGGTCCTCCGGTTCGCCGCGCTTCAATGATCGAATCCGCGGCTGCGGCGCCTACGTTTCGAACCGCGCACAAACCCATCCGGATCGCTTGTCCGTCGGGCGTGAAGTCTTTGCCGCTCGCGCTCACGTCCGGCGGCAGCACCGCGATCCCCATTTCGCGGCACTCGTTGATGTACTTCACCACCTTGTCGGTGTTGCCCATTTCCGACGTCAGCAGTGCCGACAAAAACTCCAGCGGATAGTTCGCTTTGAGATACGCCGTGACGTAGGCGAGATATGCGTAGGCGGCCGAGTGAGCCTTCGGGAAACCGTACCCGGCAAACTTCTCCATCAGGTCGAAAACCTTCTCGACCTTTTTTTGCGGAAGACCTTTTTGCTTCGCGCCCTGCAGGAAGCGCTCGCGCTGCGCGGCCATCTCTTCGGGTTTTTTCTTGCCCATAGCCCGGCGCAGGATGTCGGCGTCGCCCAGCGAATAACCGGCCAGGCGATTGGAGATCTGCATCACCTGTTCCTGGTAGACGATAACGCCGTAGGTCTCTTGCAAGACTTCCTTCAAATCCGGGAAATCGTAGGTGACCTGCTTGCGGCCGTGCTTGCCGTCGATAAAATCGTCGATCATGCCGCCCTGAATCGGGCCAGGCCGATAGAGCGCGTTGAGCGCGCAAAGATCTTCGATCCGCGACGGCTGGTATTTGCGCAAAATATCGCGCATGCCTGGCGATTCAAACTGAAAGATCCCGCTGGTGTAGGCTTTGCAGAAGATCTGATAGGTGGCCGGATTGTCGAGCGGAATGTCCTCCATCACGAGTTTCACGCCGTGATTTTGCTCGATCAACGCCAGCGCGTCCTGAATGATGTCGAGGGTCGTGAGGCCCAGGAAATCCATCTTCAGAAGCGAGAGCTTCTCCAGCCCGACCATGTCGTACTGGGTGACTATTTCGTCTTTGTTGGTCTTGTAAAGGGGGACCAGTTCCTGCAGCGGCACCGGTGAAATCACCACACCGGCCGCATGCATGGATGCGTTGCGCGCCATGCCTTCCAGCTTGACCGCAACCTCCAACACTTCTTTGAGTCGTGGATCCTTGCGCGCCGCGTCTTCAATGGCCGGCTCCTGCTGCAGCGCCTCTTTGAGCTTGATATTGAGCTGGGTAGGGATGAGCTTGGTGATGCGGTCCACATCGCCGAAGCTGATATCCAGCACCCGTCCCACGTCCTTGATAGCCGTGCGCGCGCCTAAAGTACCGAAGGTGATAATCTGTGCCACCTGCTCGCGGCCGTATTTCTCCGTGACGTACTGGATCACCTCGCCGCGGCGCCGGGTGTGGAAATCGATGTCGATGTCCGGCATGCTGATGCGTTCCGGGTTGAGGAAACGCTCGAACAGGAGCCCATTCTCAAGCGGGTCGATATCCGTGATATTCATCGAGTAGCTGACCAGGCTGCCGGCTGCCGAGCCGCGGCCCGGACCAACTGGAATCCCGCGCGACTTGGCGAAGCGGATGAAATCCCAGACGATTAGGAAATAGCCCGAGAACTTCATCTGCTGGATCATCCGGATCTCGCGCTCCAGGCGCTCCACATATTCGGCCAGATCGTGCTTCAGCGCGCCGGTCTTGCGCATTGTCTCAAGGCGCGTCCGCCGTTTCTCGAATCCCTGGCGGGCGACGTACTCGAAATATGTATCGGTAGTGTGTTCCGCGGGTACGTCGAATTTGGGGAACGGCTCCTTCACCTTTTCGAGATTTACCTGGCAGCGCTGGGCGATCTCCCAAGTCCGGTCGAGCGATTCCTCTAACTCGCCGAACATTGCCAGCATCTCGTCGCGCGTCTTCAAATAGAACTCGGGCTGCGTGAAACGCATGCGCTGCGGATCGCTCATCGTCTTGCCGGTTTGGATGCACAGCAGAATTTCGTGCGCCCGCGCGTCTTCCTGGCGCATATAGTGCGAATCGTTGGTGGCCACCAGCGGAATGCGAGTCTCTTGCGACAGCCGGTGGACCTGGGGCACCACTACTTTGTCCTGATCAAGCCCGTGGTCCTGAATCTCCAGGAAAAAATTCCCTTTGCCGAACATGTCTGCGTAGCCGTATGCCAGACGCTTGGCTTCCTCGTAACGATTGGCCATGATCGTCTCGTTGATGTCGCCTCGCAGACAGGCCGACATCGCAATCAGGCCTTTGGAATGCCGGGCCAGCAGATCCTTGTCGATGCGCGGCTTGTAATAGAAGCCTTCCAGAAACGAAGTCGAGACCAGCTTCAACAGGTTGCGGTAGCCTTCCTGCGTTTCACACAACAGCACCAGATGGTTGTAGCGATCATTCTCACTGCGCGTCGCGAGTCCCTGTTGCGAAACGTAGACCTCGCAGCCGATCACCGGCTGCACGCCTTTTTCTTTGGCCTTGTTGTAAAACTCAACGGCGCCGAAGAGGTTACCATGGTCGGTCATGGCCACGGCGGGCATCTTCTGTTGGACCACCAGGTCCATCAACTGGCCGATTTCACAAGCGCCATCCAGCAGCGAATAATCGGTATGACAATGCAGGTGTACGAAGGGTGGTGCGGAGCTCATGCGTTAACTCGTGCGGGGGGAGGACGCTTCCATTGTACTGCTTACTTCGATCTCGCGAGAGTTTTCTCCAGTCGCTCTCAGCCGTATTTCGATCCGATCCTCCGGCATCAGGCGTTCAAATCGCTCGCCCCATTCGATCAACACCACTGCATTGCGGTCGAAAATCTCATCCAGCCCGAGCGTCGCCACTTGTTCCTCGCGATCCAGGCGATAAAGATCGATGTGATAAACGCTGGGGCTATATTCGTGGATCAAGGTGAAAGTCGGGCTCGAGACTTCGTCGGGTTGCGCCGCGCCTAAACCCTTGACTATCCCTTTCGCCAGAGTCGTTTTTCCAGCGCCGAGATTCCCGATCAGCAGCACCACCGCTTTCGCCGGCAACTCTGCTGCCAGCTTTTCACCTAGAGCGACCGTATCTTCTTCAGACTGGGTGTGACAGATCCGCGACTTCACGCATGGCCTCGGGCAAAAACTCGAACAGATCGGTGGCGATCAACCCTTTCTCACCCCGTCGCGCAGCGCCCAGTTCGCCCGACCGGCCGTGCAGGTAGACCGCGGCGAGCAAGGCCGTATCCAGTTGATCCGGGAATTGGGCTGCGAGGCCGGCGATCATTCCCGTAAGCACATCCCCCGTGCCTCCGGTAGCCATGGCCGGCGAACCGGTCGGATTAATCCACGCTCGACCGTCGGGAGCGGCGATCACCGTGCGATTGCCTTTGAGCACCAGATGGACACCATGTTCCTGTGCGAACGAGCGCGCGCAGCCGATGCGATCGGCCTGTACTTCGGCGACCGTGCCATTGGTGAGCCGCGCCATTTCCCCAGGGTGCGGTGTGAGAATGCGCGGCGCAGGGGCGCGTAAGTTTTTCGCATCCAACGCATTCAGCCCGTCCGCATCCACTACCATCGGGCGCGGGAGCTCGTTCACCAGCCGGCGAATGACCTGTGTGGTTTCGGCGTTTCGCCCCATGCCCGGTCCAAGCGCCGCGACATTTTTCTTGTCCAATAGTGCACTCAATTGATCCAAAACGCGCATTGAAATCGAACCATCCTCGGTCTCCGGCAGCGGCTCGGTCATAAGCTCGGGAGCGTGCGATGCGATTTGAGCGATGGCCGACTGCGCCGATGCCACGGTCGCCAGACCAGCCCCGACGCGCAGCGCCGCGATCCCCGACATAGCCGCTGCCCCTGTCTTCCCACGACCGCCGGCGATCACAAGCACGTGACCGTACAGACCCTTGTTGGAATCGCGCACTCTCGGCCGAAACAGTTTTGCGAATAACGTTGGTTCTGAGAGCGCCAGAAAGATCGCGGGATCTTTTTCGTATAGATCCGGCGGGCTTCCGATCGCGGCCATGTGCAGGGTTCCAACCAATTCGCAGGCCGGCGAAAGCACTTGGCACGGCTTCGGCGCCGTAAACGTGACCGTGTGGTTGGCATGGATTGCCGGACCCGGTGGAGTTGCAGAATCGCTATCCAGACCGGATGGAATGTCCACCGACACCACTTCGGCCAAAGGAAACCGTTCGTTCACGGCCGTGATCATCTCCAGCGCTTTTCCAGTCGCGGGCCCGTGGAGACCGGTGCCAAGCAGCGCGTCCACGATCAATGTGGCCGTCTCCATGGCCGGCTTAATTTCGAAAGATACGGCGCATCCCACCGCCTGCAGCATCTTGTAATTTGCCGCCGCGTCGCCCTTCAGATCGCCCGGATCACCCGCCAGAACCACATCCAGCGATCGCGGCCGGATGTGCGTGTGAAGCTGCCGGGCCACCACCATTCCGTCGCCCCCGTTATTCCCCTTCCCGCTCAGCACGACAATACGCTGGGCCTGCAGTGGAGCGTATTGGCGCGTCAGGAACTCCACCACCCGTTGACCTGCATTCTCCATCAGGATCAGACCCGGCACCCCCAGCTCACTCGTCCGGCGATCCACCTCGCGCATCTGGGCCGCGGTCAGAATCTTCATGTGCGTACCTCGGCCAGCATCTGTTCCAAGCGCTGCAGGTTCGCGCTTTCACCCATCACAATCAGGAAATCGCCACCGTGGATTTCGGCCTCGGCCGGTGGATTGAACAGCATGCGGCCGTCGGACTTGCGTATCGCGAGCACGATGACACCCAGTTCCCTGCGAAGCTGCATTTCCGCCAGCGATTTGGAAACGAATTCGCTCGAAGCGTGTACCCGCACCTGCTCGATCCCGACCTCCAGGCCCATCCCCTTGGTGGTGAAATCGATGAACTGGAAGACATGCGGCTTCAACATCACTTGCGCCATCCGATACCCGGTCATGTCATATGGCGCGAACACGTAATCCGCCCCCGCCAAGCGCATCTTCCGCTCCGTCTCCTCGGTAGCGATGCGCGCCGAAACCAACAGCCCCGGCTTCAAAGCTTTCGCGGAGAGTATGACAAACAGATTATCGGCGTCGCTGGATAAAGTCGCGATCAGGCCCTTGGCGCGCATGACTCCAGAATCGCGCAGCGTCTCGTCGTTGGTCGCGTCGGCCAGCGCCGCCAGCATGCCGGCTTTCATGGCCCATTCGACGCGATCTTCATTCTTATCGACCACCAGAAACGGCGCGCCCGCGCGCTGCAGTTCGCTAGCGGCGCCTCGCCCCACGCGCCCGAAGCCACATACGATGTAGTGGTCGTTCAGCTTGTCGATCATTTTCTTGTTCCGCCGCTTTCCAAAATACTGGTTCAGCTCCAGCTCGATGATGGCCTGTGTCATGCCGCCCACCGCCAGCAGCATGATCGTAACGCCAAAGAATATCAGAAATGAATTGAAAACCCTTCCCGCGTGGCTCAGAGGATGCAGTTCCGCATATCCCACTGTGCTCACCGTGATCAGCGTCATGTAGAACGCGTCGAACGGCGGGTAGCCTTCAATGAAGATGAATCCTAGCGTTCCGCCAGTGAGGATTGCGACCAGTGCGGCGCTAATCAGGATCAGCCGGTTGCGGAAGCGGCGCATGCTGTCGCTATTTTAACTGCTGAGGAATGTTTTACTGTTTGCGGGCCAACACGACCGTCATATCATCGGTCAGTTCCGGCGAGTTGGTCCATTGCCGGACCGCTTCCATCACGCTCTCTATAATCCTGGTGTCTTCTCGATCCGCATGCTTGGAGACCAGCTCGATCAGCCGCTCCTCGCCGAACATCTCGCCGTATTCGTTCTCAGGCTCCGTGATACCGTCGGTGTAGCAGACCAGCAAGTCGCCGCTCTCGAGCTGTACTTTACTTTCGTCGTACTTCGAAAATGGAAACGCGCCCACCACGGTGCCGTTCACATCCAGGCTTCTAGCCGAGCCGTTGCGAATCAGGACCGGCGGCAAGTGACCGGCGTTGGTATAGGTCACCATACCGCTCGCTTCGTCATATAGCGCCAGGCAGAACGTCGCGTACTTCTCAGCGGAAGTGGTGGCATAAAGCTGCTGATTCAGATCTGAGACCATTTGCGCGGTCGAGAGCCGGAAACCGTTTACCGGCGTATGCGACGGCGCTGCCAATTCCGCCACTCGCTCCAAAGACGCCCGCAATTCCATCCGCAGAGCCGATTGAATGCTGGCCATTAGCAGTGCCGCCGAAATTCCCTTCCCGGCGACGTCTCCAATGGCGATTGCGAGTTGGTCGCCCGCGACCGCCTGGTAGTCGTAATAATCTCCCGAGACCATGCGCGCCGGCTGGCACATGCCGATGATATGCAGAGTCTTCATAATGGGAGCAGTCTTCGGATAGAGCTGCTCCTGTACCTCGCGCGCAATTTCGATCTCTGCCTGCAGGCGTTCCTTCTCCTTGGCCACCGCCAGCAAACGCTGCAGGTTTTCCGTCATGGTGTTGAACGACGAGCTCAAGTCGGCCAACTGATCGCGCCCCGAGACTTTAATGAGATGCGAGAAGTCGCCTCGTATCACACGCTGGGTTCCTTCGTACAGCGAATGCACGGCGCCCGTGATGGTGCGGGTAAGCGAGAACCCGATCGCGAAGCCGATGATTCCGACGATCAGAAAGGCGACGCATACGGCGTAAAATAAGATCAACACCGTACCTTGCACCACGTCCAGTTTCTCGCTCAGCAAAATTTGAAATAGCGCGGAAAATCGGGTGTGCGCCAGCAGCAGCGCCGATCGAGTGCTCTCTGGATGATTCCAGTCGGTGACACGGATGACCGAAAACCATGGGACATCCAGATCGAACCGATTGACCGAAGGGGCCAGCGGCGAGCCGGCTGCGTCGCCTCCGGCGGGTGTCGTCTCCACCCAATCGTCCCCGAGCGCTTTGCTGGTGAAGCGCCCAGTTTTCTTCTCGCCAGGTACCGGCGCAGTTGAGGGCTGCAGAAAGTAGACATCCCCTAATCCGGGAACCATTTCACTCATATAACGACGGGTTAGCGGCATCAGTGTCGCAAATCGCGCGCTATCTCGAACGGCGCTCGACCAGGCGTAATAACGTCCCCGCAGCAACGCGATGCCACCGCTTTTCGGCGGGAGCTTCAAAGGCGCATCGATAGCGGCATTCTCGGGCCAGCGCAGCTTCGAACCGCCATCTTGGATCAGAAATTCGATGCCGGGATAGCGCCGGACATAGATTTCGCCTGTCTCGCGCATCAGCTCCTGACGAGCGGTGGGCTTGGCTTGCGTCAGTCCTTCCACAGCGGCCTGCAACGAAGTTACGCGCCGGTCCAGGTCGCTCCGCACCATATAGATCGCTATTTGGCCGGCCATTATGTAGCCACCCAGACCCACCAGCGTGATAATCAGCAGAATCGGCACCACCGCAATCAACACGTAAGTTACGATCAGCCGGTTGCGGAGCCGCCAGATGGCTCTGCGCAGTCCAATGCGAGCCAGTCGAAGGATTTCCCATCCACCCAAAACGAATACGACGAACTGCAGAAATACGGTGAAACCGCTCTCTGAAGCGAATAACAGCAAGACGAAGTAGAGCGCCGCAAGAATGATAAACGACTTCTCCAGCTTGCCCTGTCGCTTCCAGCGGGATTTGAGGTCCAGAGTCACGGTCGCCGGTCAGACTCGCGATTTTGCGATTTGCGGCGTCTCGGGGACGGGCTCGGGTAGGGGCTTCTCCGGCTCCAGAAAATACTTCGTCAGCTTCTCTTGCAAAATGGCCAGGGCCGTTTCCGGATCGTCGGCGTATTGGAACAGGTTCAGATCCTCCGGATCGATGGTGCCATGCCGCACCAAAGCCTCGAAATTCATAACCTCTTTCCAATACTTGGATCCGTACAGCACGATCACGATTTTGCTTTCCAGTTTCCGGGTCTGCGCCAGCGTCAAGATCTCGAACAGTTCATCCAAAGTGCCAAATCCGCCCGGGAAAATCACCAGCGCCTTGGCCAGGTAGGCGAACCAGAACTTGCGCATGAAGAAGTAGTGGAACTCGAATACCAGCTCAGGTGTGATGTATGGATTGGGCCGCTGCTCGAAGGGCAGACCGATGTTCAACCCGATGGTCTTGCCCCCCGCGTCGGCCGCACCCTGATTGGCCGCTTCCATAATTCCCGGACCGCCTCCCGAACAGATTACGAAGCGGTGAAAGGGCGACAGGATCTTGCTGGACCACTCCGTCATCAAGCGGGCCAGCGTGCGCGCGTCGCGGTAATACTGGCTCAACGGGCCTTCTTCCTGAATCCGCGCCGATCCAAAGAAAACCACCGTATCCTGGACCTTTTCGTCGCGAAAGTGAGACAAAGGCTCCAGATATTCGGATAGAATCCGTAAGCCGCGGGCGTCCGGGCTTTCCAGAAACGTTTCATTCAGATAGGCGACGGGCCTGCGGCCTCCATTGTTATTCTCATCGATCATTGGGAAGGTTCCTGAACGTCCTGGAGTTTTTCCAGACGCTTTTCTAATTGTCTCACTGTCTTCAATAATTCCGGCAATTTCTGGAAAGCGGTAATGGCGCGCAGCCAGTCTCGAGCTTCGAAAGCCGGCGAGCCGGACATTACCGCGCCTTCCTTCACATCCCCGCCGATGCCGCTCTGGGCGTATATTACGGCGTTGTCGTGAATAGTCAGATGGCCGGAAATGCCGACCTGGCCGGCCAGCAATACGTTCTTCCCCAGAATCGAGCTGCCCGCCAAGCCGGTCTGTGCGCAGATGATATTGTCCTCCCCGATCAAGCATCCATGCCCCACCTGCACCAGGCTGTCGATCTTGGCCCCACGCTGGACGCGCGTCTCGCCCACCGATGCCCGGTCCACCGAAGATAGCGACTGAATCTCCACGTCGTCTTCAATCACCGTCACGCCCGATTGAACAATTTTGAAGTGCGTGCCTTCGGCGGTTTTGGCGAATCCGTAGCCATCGCCTCCCACCACCACGCCGTTTTGCAGAATCACACGATTGCCTACGCGACAGTATTCGCGAACGACGGAATGCGAATGCGCACAGAAATCGTCGCCTATCTCCGCTCCCGGGTAGATCACCACATGTGGATGAAGGAGGGCGTTTCGGCCGATGGAAACGTGCTCGCCGACCACTGCAAAGGCCCCGATCGATGCGCCTTCGCCGATGCGGGCTGTCCGCGCGATGGAAGCTTGGGGATGAATTCCCGGCGCGGGTCTGGGTGGCTGATAGAAGAGAGCCAAGGCGCGCGCGAAGTCGTGATAAGGATTGCGGGATACCAGACTGGCGGGTTTTGATTCCTTTAAGGGCTCGGACACCAGCACCGCGGCGGCTTGCGTATGCCGAAGTTTGGGTGCGTACTTGGGATTGGCTAGGAAGGTGATTTCGGTGGGGCCGGCCTGTTCCATTCCAGCCACGCCGGTGATTTCGACATCCGGGTCGCCCCGAAGTTCGCAGCCCAGCCGAGCCGCGAGATCGCGCAGAAGGATGCGTTGAATGGTGGCCATAGGATGGCTTTATTGTATCGGTCCGCACTAAAAGCCTTCTATCCGAGGCTCGATGCGGGCATTAGAATAGAGCTACATGAAACGCCGGGATTTTCTAATGGCCTCGACAGGCGCTGTGGCTGCCTTCGCCGCGCCGTCCACTTCCGCGATGGCAACCGTCTTGTATAACGATCACGCGGTGAAACTGGACAAAATCCGCCCCGACGGCGGCAATTTCAAGGATCTGTGGGTACGCGCCGCCGATCTCCCGCGCATCAACGAATTCGAGCTGAAACCGCAGGGCGCCTGCCGCGCCGACATGTGTATTCCGATTTCGAAGAACCTCAAGGCCGGTGAGTGGCTTAACCTCACGGGCTTTGCGCAGAAGCTCGGCCAGACAGTGGTCCAAGATTCAGGCGTCTGGAGCTTCGGCGAGATCCCGGTGCTTAGGGGAGGCTTTTATAACTCCCGGATCGCGCCCGACTTCGCGGCCCCGGATCGTAAGGGTCGCATCGTTCATCTTTCTGATTTCCGCGGCAAGAAAGTGCTGGTGGTCACCTGGGCTTCCTGGTGAGGCTGCCGCTTCGATCTGCCGGGCTGGCAGAAAGTTTACGAAGAGCTAAAGGACCAGAATTTCGAAATCGTCGCCGCCGCCCAGGACATCGGCGGTGAAGCCGCGGCTGGACCGTGGTACGACAAGGCTCACGCAACCTACACAACTCTGATCGACGCGCGGCACGCCGTCAGCTCGGCGTACCAGTTCATCAACGTACCGATGGGCATCTGGATCGATGAGCGCGGCCGCGTAGTACGTCCGGCCGAACCCGCTTGGACAACCACGCAATCGATGAAGTTCGGCGGCAAAGGCCTCGCAACCGAAGGCCAGCTTTATGTCGCTGCCCTCCGCGATTGGGTGAAGGCCGGCGAGCACAGCGCGTATGCTCTCTCGGACGAGGAATTCGCGCGGCGTGTGAAACCGCGGTCGCCGGCTGAGATGGAGGCCGAAGCAAGCTTCAAACTCGCGGTCTGGTTCCACGAGAATGGCAAGAACGAATTAGCGGCCAAATACTTCGGGCGCGCCGAGCAGCTCAACCCCGACGATTGGAACTACCATCGCCAGGAATGGAGCTTCACGCCCCAGGAAGCCGACAAGAAATGGCTCGAAAAGTTCCAGAAAACCGAGAGTCCCTACTACCCCAAGCTCGATATGCCCGCGGCCGGGCCCAAGCCCGAATCACAGCGCCACTAAAGCTTTTTGCCCCATTCTTTCATCGATTTGCATTTTCTTGTGTGATGAGACGCCAGGACGCGCTTCTAGAATTCAACTAGAAAGGAAATGCGCCGTGCAGAAGAAACCAAACGAACCAACTGAGCAAGTGCTACCAGACGTTCCGACCATCGTTCAACCGATGGTCGACGAATTGAAGCAAGCCCACAAAACCAAGATTCCGGACGAAAAAGCTCCGCCGGTCGGGCCCGTTCACCCTCCCCAGTCCGCCGAACTGGACCAGGACCCCGGCGGCGGTTACAACACGGACCACACCATTCCTCAGCCATAGAACTCGTCAAAGGATAGAACTAGTTTCTAGTACTACCCTCTCCCATTGAAGGAAAATCTGGACGATAATGGGAACAGCACTACAAGGTGCTTTCATCCAGCAGTACAAGGAAGGTCCCATGCAGAAGTTCGCCGCAGTCGCTGTGGCTCTTGCGTGTTCTTTTGTCGTCTTCGGCCAGGAGCCTGCAACCCCCGTTCGTCCTAAGGCCGGCAAAGTCCAGATTTTCAAAGAGAGCGATCTCAAACCCGGAATGAAGGGCTACGCGTGGACGGTGCTCTCGGGCTCGGAACCCGAGCCCATTCCGGTTGAGATTATGGGAGTGCTCAAGAATCAATGGGGCCCCAAGCAGGACATCATCCTCGGCAAGATGGGCGGCAAGGCCATTCGGACCAACGTGGCCGGCGGTATGAGCGGCAGCCCGGTTTACATCGACGGCAAGCTGGTGGGCGCGGTAGCGCTGCGGTTCAGCGTATTTTCACCGGACGCCATCTGTGGGATCACTCCCATCGAGCTCATGCTCGAAGTGAACGATTTCGATCAGTCGCGCCCCGCCGACGCACGCACGCCGGACAAGACCGTCGCGAAGGAAACTGTGTCTGTTCCTTCCGGCATGCTCGCCCAGGTGCTTTCGGCCGGCACATTCAAATCGCCGGGCTCAGATTTCACGATGGAGCCGATCGCGACTCCGCTGAGTTTCGCGGGCTTCAACGAGAATGTTATGCGGCAGTTCGGACCGCTGTTCCTGCAGATGGGGGCCACTGTAGCCGCCGGCGGGGCTTCCAGCACGATGACCAATTCCAAGCCCGCCCCGGGCTGGCAGAAATCGCTGCAGCCGGGCGACGCTTTTTCGGGTGTCCTGGTGTCCGGCGACATGAGTGTTACGGGCATGTGTACCGTTACCTATAACGACGGCAAACACGTACTTGGCTGCGGGCACTCTTTCTTCAATCTCGGACCTGTTGACATGCCCATGGCGAAGTCCGAAGTGCTTATGACACTGGCCTCCCAATTCCAACCCAACAAGTTCGGAAACGCAACCGAAATCGTCGGTGCGTTGCATCAGGATCGGCATAGCGCCATTATGGGCGAATTGGGTGCGACGGCTCCCATGGTTCCGGTCACCGTCAAAGTCCGGTCATTTGACGACAATAACGGCGTACGCAACGAGAAGGCCCTGCACTTCAACGTGTTCGTGCAGCAGAAATGGACGCCCTATCTGATGATGCTGACCCTGTTCAACTCCATTTCGGGGCTTAACGATTTCGCCGAAGAGACCACTTATCGCCTGAGCGGCAAAGTGGAGTTCGACGGTGGACCGGGTCTTTCGCTGGCCACCATGCTGGCCGCCAACGAGGCTCCGGCGCCCGCACCAATCCAACTGGCCGGCTGGTGGGGCGACAAATTCAACCGCCTGTTCTTGAATCCCGTGGCGATGCCGAAGCTCAAGAGCGTCGATGCGACCATCGACATTCTTCCCGAGCGGCGCGTTGCCTCCATCGAGAACGCCTGGATTCCATCGAGTGAAGTCGAAGCCGGCACCCAGGTTCCCGTCAAAGTTTTCCTGCGCCCCTATCGAGGCGAGCGGCTGGAGCGCGACTTCATGCTGAAGATCCCGGCTGGTCTGCAAAAAGGCGAACACCGGATTCTGCTAAGCGACGCCGACACGCTGAATCGGATGCAGAGCGTGGCTAGCGCTTCCGATCGCTTCATGGATATTCCGCAAACGGTATCGCTCATCAACCAGGAGCGCACCAACAACAAGCTGTATATATCGCTGATTGAGCCGCGTCCCACCGTCTTCTACGAAGACAAGACGCTCCCCAGTCTTCCGGCCTCGGTCATGAACGTAATGCAGACCGGCCGCACGGCCAGCCGTCATTTAGTTAGTTCTTCCGAAAGCGCCGTCGAGCAGGGCAGCCTTCCCTTCGATCTGATGATCGACGGCAGCTATTCGCTAAAAGTCACCGTTAAATAATTTTGAAGTAGTTCGATAATGAAAATCACCAAACTCCTCCTGGCGGCTTTGGCCGTCACCGCAGCCTGTTTTGCCGTCGAAACCAAATTCTGGCAACAGGGCGATCGCACCGATTTTGAGAAAGGCAGCCTCACGCATCTCTCGCTGCGCAGCGACGGACGTATCTTTCTTGCGCCCGAATTTCCCGAAGTCTTCGATTCGTCGACGCCCTATCTCTGGGGCATCGCTGCAGATTCTAAAGGCAATCTTTATACCGCCGGCGGCGGATCCGGCAGCGGTTCGGCCAAGGTCTTCGTGATCGACTCATCCGGCAAGAGCCGTACCTTTGCCGAACTAGAAGGACTCGAAATCCACGCCATCGTGATTGACTCCAAGGATCAGGTCTATGCCGCCACCGATCCGGATGGAAAGATTTACAAGATCGGATCCAACGGCAAAGCGCAGCTTTTCTACGATCCCCACCAGAAATATATCTGGGCCATGGTCTCCGACGCCAAAGGCGACCTGTTTGTCGCCACCGGCGATCAGGGTGAGATTCATCGTGTAACGCCCGCAGGCAGCGGCTCGGTGTTTTTCAAGACCGAGGACACGCACGCGCGTTCGCTCGCCATTGATACACAGGGCAACCTCATCGTCGGCACAGAGCCTGGCGGGTTGATTCTGCGAGTCTCGCCAGCAGCCCAAGGGTTCGTGCTTTATCAAGCGCCCAAACGCGAGATCACCGCGGTTGCGATCGCCAAGGATGGTGCAATCTACGCTGCCGGGGTTGGCAACAAGACTCCGGCCTCCACGCCGCCCCCAACCAATCCGGCGCCCACGCCGTTGCAGGTCACGCCGGCCGCGATTTCGATTGCCACCGTCAATCCGCCGCGCAATCCCCCGCCGACCCTGAACCAGGGCGCGGCTTCCATCGCGGGCGGCTCCGAAGTCTATCGTATCGACACCGAAGGGGCTCCCAAGAAAGCCTGGTCGAACTCGCAAGACATCGTTTATGCCATCAGCTTTGATGGGCAGGATCGCCCGCTTTTTGGGACCGGAAACCGGGGTAACATCTACCGCATGGATTCCGACGCCATGAGCACGCTGCTCATCGATGCCTCGCCCACCCAAGTCACTGGATTCGGACGGGGGCGCAAAGGCGAACTTTACGCCGTCACCGGAAACATCGGCAGGGTCTACCGCATCGGCCCAGCTTTGGAAAAGCAAGGCACCTTTGAGAGCGAGGTCCTGGATGCCGGATCGTTCACCTATTGGGGACGTATCGGCTATCGCGGCTCGGGCGGAATCGCTGTTTTGACCCGCAGTGGAAACTTAAATCGCCCGGAGAGCAACTGGAGCGCCTGGGCGGCGCTGCAGCCGGATGCGCATGAGGGCAGCACGCTGTGCGAATCGTGCGGCGGAGGTCGAGTAACTTCGCCCCCAGCTCGATTCCTACAATATAAGATTGAGCTGAGCGCGTCGGCCGGAAAGCCCGTTTCCGATCTATCGGAAATCGACATCGCGTATCTTTCGAAAAATGTCGCGCCAGTTGTGGATGAAGTCGAAACCACTCCCGCGAATTACAAATTCCCTACCCCCGTTCTGTCTGGTACGCCTTCAACTAGCATCACGCTTCCAGCGCTCGGCCAACACCGCGGCAATTCTTTATCGTCCAGCTCGGATGTTCCCAGTTCCCAGACACTGAGTTATTCGAAGGGCTCCATCGGCGCACGCTGGTCGGCGGCCGACGAGAATGGCGACACGCTGGTATACAAAGTCGAGATTCGGGGCGTGAAGGAGTCTACTTGGCGGCTTCTGAAGGACAACGTGAAGGAGAAATATCTGAGCTGGGACAGCACCGCGTTTCCAGATGGCGAATACGTGATCCGCGTAACCGCGTCGGACGCGCCCAGCAATCCCCGCAACCAGGCGCTCGAGGCGTCGCTTGAAAGTGATCCGTTCCTGATCGACAATACGCCGCCGCAAATTTTGAATTTAGCGGCCACCTCCAGCGGCAACAAAATCGATGTGCGCTTTGTCGCTCGCGACGCGCGCAGCGACATCGACCGCGCCGAATACTCCATTAATGGCGGCGAGTGGCTGATGGCTCAGCCCGTGACGAAGCTGTCCGATTCGCCCGAGGAAGAGTATCAGCTCTCGATTGATCGCTCGACGCCAGGCGAGCAAGTGATCGCGGTCCGAGTCACCGACGAGTTTGAGAACCAAGCTGTCGACAAAGTCGTAGTAAAGTAGCCGTGGCACAGGCCAGCCTGTGTTCTATCGTCTTTTGGTCTTGATAACAATCGGCGTCCCATCAAAACCGAACCGCTTTCGAAGCTGATTGATCAGGAACCGCTCGGTCGAAAAGTGCAGCTCCTTCGCTTTATCGGTGAACACCACAAACGCCGGCGGCCGCACCGAGGCCTGAGTCATGTAATAGACCTTGATATCGCGATCGAAGTCCAGCATCTCCACGAAGCGATTCAGTTCTCCGGTCCCTACCCGTTTTGAAGCGGACTTATACCCGTCGCGAATCAGGCCGAAAAGCTGCTTCACACCCGTTCCCTTCTTTGCCGAAACAAAGGCGATCGGCGCGTAATCGAGAAACTTCAGCTCATCCCGAATACTCTCGGTAAATGCCCGCTTGCTCTTCTCGCCGGCAATGTCCCACTTATTGACACAAAGAATCAGCGCGCGGCCTTCTTCATGCGCGTAACCGGCGACGGTTGCGTCGTGGCCCAGCACGCCTTCGCTGGCATCCAGCACCAGGATCACGACGTTCGCCATCCGGATGTGCCGCCGCGCCATCACCACGCTCAGCTTCTCGGCCATCAGCTTGGTCTTTCCCTTGCGCCGGATGCCCGCCGTGTCGATGAAGACAAACTCGACGCCGTCGTGAATCAGGCTCTCATCTACGGCATCGCGCGTCGTGCCCGCGACCGGCGAAACAATCGACCGCTCCTCGCCCACGAGCGCGTTCAACAGCGTCGACTTGCCGACGTTTGGCCGCCCAACGATCGCGACCTTGATTCGCTTCGGCTCGGCTGCCGGTTCCTGAGCGGCTTCCGCGGTTTCCTCTTCTGGTTCCACGCTCGTCTCAAAGCCCTCGGTCACATGATCCAGCAGATCGCCGATTCCCATGTGATGCTCGGCGGAAATCGGAAAGAGGTCCCGGAAGCCGAGCGAGTGGAACTCGTGGGCCAGTCCCTCGCGCGCCTGAGTGTCGATCTTGTTCACCGCCAGCGTCACCGGCTTGCCCAGCCGCCGGAGCATCTTGGCCAACTCGCGATCAGCGCCCGTAATCTCGGTTCTGCCGTCGATCAGGAAAACGATGTGCGCAGCTCGTCCCAGGGCCACGCGCGCCTGCTTGAGAATCTCGGTCGGGATCCAGTCCGCATCGTTCTGAATGATACCGCCGGTGTCAATCAACTCAAATCGCCGTCCACGGTAAACGGCTTGGTCGTGGATTCGATCGCGCGTGATTCCCGGCTCATCGCCCACGATTGAGCGGCGCTGGCCCAGAATTACGTTGAACAAAGTGGATTTGCCGACGTTCGGCCGGCCCACGATGACGACTGTCGGCAGACCGTCGATTGGAGGTTTTGGCTCTGGGCGTGCGACCATGGAAGTTACGGATGCAACCGGAAGTATTGAACCACACTATCGATCATAGCGAAGCGCCTGTGCACAACCAGACGATTCGCAACATCGCCATCATCGCGCACGTCGATCATGGCAAGACCACGCTGGTGGACGCTATGCTCCGCCAGAGCGGCATCTTTCGCGACAACGAGCAGGTAGCGGAGCGCGTCATGGACTCCAACGAGCTGGAGCGCGAGCGTGGCATCACCATTCTCGCCAAGACCACCGGCGTACGCTACGGCGGCGTCAAGATCAACATTGTCGATACTCCGGGCCACAGCGATTTCGGCGGCGAAGTGGAGCGCGCGCTCAAAATGGTGGACGGCGTAATGCTGCTGGTCGATGCCAGCGAAGGCCCGCTGCCGCAGACTCGCTACGTCTTGATGAAGGCGCTCGAAGCCAAGCTCCCGCCGATTGTAGTCATCAATAAAATCGACCGGGCCGATGCGCGCATACAAGAAGTGCTGAACGAAGTCTACGATCTGTTCATCGATCTGGACGCAACCGAGGATCAGATCGGCTTTCCGGTCATTTATACCAATGCCAAGGCCGGCATCGCAAAGAGCGCTCCCGAAGACAACTCCACCGATCTCCGGCCGCTCTTCGATTCCATCATTAAGAACATTCCGCCACCCGTGGGAAATCCGGACGCCGTGCTGCAGCTTTTGGTCGCCAATCTGGATTACAGCGATTATCTGGGGCGCTTGGCCATCGGCCGCGTTTTTTCGGGTGTATTGAAGTACGGCGATGAAGTCGCGATCGCAAAACTCGATGGGACGCTCCACAAAACTCGTATCACGAAACTGTATTCGTTCGAAGGCCTCAAGCGCGTAGATGAAACCATCGGCCAGCCAGGCGATATTCTCGCCATTGCCGGAGTGGAAGGCATCACGATTGGCGAGACCATCACCAGCGCGGAAAATCCAAAGCCGCTGCCCAACGTCCAGATCGACGAACCGACCATTTCGATGGTGTTCACCATCAATACCTCGCCATTCGCCGGCCGCGAAGGGCAATACGTAACGTCCCGCAATCTGCGTGATCGCCTAGACAAAGAACTGCTGACCAACGTTTCCATCCGCGTCGAAGAGGCCGGCGGTCCCGACGCCTTCAAAGTGATGGGCCGTGGAGAACTGCAGCTTGCCATCCTGATCGAAATGATGCGCCGGGAAGGTTTTGAACTGATGGTCGGCAAGCCCGAGATCCTAACCAAGACCGTCGGCGGCAAGCTGCTGGAACCGATCGAGCTGCTGGTCATCGATTGTCCGGAAGCGTTCGTGGGCGTGGCGATTGAAAAGCTCGGCGGCCGCAAAGGCAAGATGAGCAAGATGGTCAACCATGGATCCGGCCGAGTGCGGCTGGAATTCCAGGTGCCATCGCGCGGGCTGATTGGGCTCCGTAGTGAAATGATGACCGACACCAAGGGCACGGCGATTATGAATTCGCTGTTCCACGGCTATATCGATTGGCAAGGCGAGATCCCCACTCGTCCCACTGGGGGGCTGGTCGCTGACCGGCCGGGCAAAACCACTGGCCATGCGATCTTCAATCTGCAGGAGCGCGGCGAGATGTTCGTCACCCCCGGCATTGAGGTCTATGAAGGCATGATCATCGGTGAAAACGCCCGCGATGCCGATCTCAACGTGAACATCGTCAAGGAAAAGAAGCTGACCAACATGCGGGCATCCACCGCCGACGAAGCGATCCGCCTCGTGCCGCCGCGGATTTTGAATTTGGAGCAGGCCATCGAGTTCATTCGCGACGATGAATTCGTGGAAGTGACACCACAATCCATCCGCCTGCGCAAGAAGATTCTCAAAGCGAATCAAAGATAGCGCACGCACTTTCGTGCCGCGTCGGTCAGGGCTTCGTCCAAGGACCTACGTATCGCGGGACAAGGCTCCACACGGCTTACGCCGCAAGGCAGTGGGGCCGTCCTGGATGCCCGTCGTCGCCACTCGTGTGTGCGCTATTCGTCTGAGGCCCAGCGAGAGCGCTCAGTTCGACGCTGGCCAAATGCGGGTGACGCGCGGGGCTTGTGTCGACACGACGTCAATGATGTGATCTTCGCAGCCAATGCAGATGTGCTGGACCGGGGCAGAGTATCCATCGCTTACGCGCCGCTGGGGCCAAATTTAGTACTACAATAGGTACCATGCGTGCGTCAGACGTCAAGCCTATCACTTACATGAAGACTCATTCAGCCGAACTCATTGAAGCGGTTAACAAGAAGCGCAGCCCGGTAGTCATCACGCAGAACGGGGCGCCGCGCGCAGTCATGATGGATGTTGAAAGCTACGAGCGCCTACAAGACGCAGTGATTCTGCTCAAGCTGATCTCGCAATCGGAAGAAGCTCTGAAAAAGGGAAAGTGGCTCTCGCAGGCGCAGATGGAAAAAGAACTGCGCAAAAGGTTTGGCAGTTGAAACGACTTCTGGTTCGTTGGTCTGAGCCGGCGTCGAATGATCTGATTGAAATCGTCGAGTTTATTGAGCATGACCGGCCAGAGGCGGCGCGAAAGTTAGGTCGCAGACTTTGGCTGGAAGGTTCGCGCTTGAACCGGAATCCTCGCCGAGGGAGAATTGTACCGGAGCTTGTTGAACAGGGAATTTCGGATTACCGTCAGATCCCTGTCGCAACGTATCGTGTGATCTACGCGGTTAGAGCAGATTCGATTGACATCGTGGCTGTCATCGACGGTAGACGCGATTTGCAAGATGCTTTGTTTCGGCGGCTAATTCGATAACTTCGTCTTCAACACCTCATTCGTTGCCGCCGGGATCGCCCGCCGGATCAAACGTGGTGACAGTGCATATCCGGATCGAGCCGCCTATAGAGCAAGCACTTTCTCAATCAGCTCCGCCTGCAGCACGCGTTCAGAACTTCCGTCCCGGCTGACACGCGAAATCGCTACGCCATCAGAATACAGCGCGCTGCCATCGCTCGCCAAATCGAACGTGAGCACGTTGCGGGCGATCACCTCCGTCTCGCCATTGCGCCCGCGCCGTACGAGCTCCCATGACGACGGCACCACTTCTTTGGCCTCATCCTCGGAAACCTGTGCCATCTGTGCCTGTGCCAGATTCCCGTGAATAAACAACTGCCGCGGATCCATCCGGCGCTGTACCACACCCTTGCCCGTGACCAGCGGCTTCCCGGTGTACATCATTGAGAAGACGTTAAAGTACTGAAATAGCGCCCGCCCCATCCGGAAAGGAAACATCCCCGCGTCTTTCAGCGAACTCAATAGGCTCGCCTCGGGAACTCCTGACTGGTAAGGTTTGCGGATGTAGTAAAGCGTGCCATCCTCAGTCTTCCGCGGTTGGAGCAAGTCGCGCCCTGACTCCGCAGCCACCTCCTCTAGTTCGCCGGAATCCAAATCCAACTCTTGAATGCTGCAAGGCCCGAGGCCCGCGAAGCGACCCGCGGCATCGCGGCCCACGCCCGCGCTCTGAAACACGATCCTTCGTTTGGCCCCGGCCACCCATTGAGGAAACTGATCGAACGAGTCCCCTTCGGTTACCTCCGATAAGTCCGTTCCGTGCAGCGGCAACACGACGACGTTGGAGCGCATGTCATCCTTGTGAAACGCGGTCGCCGCCAGCAATGATCCCTCTGGGTCCAACGCCGCGTGACGAATACAGAAGTCGGCCGTATGGAATAGACGCGTCTCCACACCCGCGGCGTCCAAGAGAAAAATCCCGCTGACCGAGTCTGTCTCCATGGAGTACAGGAGTGTTCCGTCCTGCCCGGCCGCCAAACCTGTTAGCAATACGGGGACTGCATTGCGGGCGTTCGCCTGCGCAGCCCAAACGCCACCCATGAACATCGCACCCCGCCCCTGTGTCTTCCAGGCGTGCCGACGCTCGATGGAAGCCGTGCGCTCCCGCACGGTCCGCTCAAACTCACTGTCCACCACGCGCGTCACGCCATTCCTCCGCACGTGCAACTTCCGTTTCGACAAAAAGGCGACCGCAGGTTCGCTCATCTACATTACCTTCGGTCGTTAATCGGCGATTCGTTCTAAGGCTAAACACTGAGTTGGACAGACTGAGTGTTTCGAGACTACTTCAATTTAGTCTTGAGCAGCTCATTCACCGCGGCCGGGTTGGCCTGACCCTTGCTGGCCTTCATCACCTGCCCGACGAAGTAGCCGATCACTGTCGTCTTTCCCGACTTATATTGCTCCAACTGCTTTGGATTCGCGGCGATTATTTCGTCTATGATTTTTTCAAGTGCGCCCGTATCGCTGATCTGCCGCAGGCCCTCGCGTTCGATGACTGTTTCGGGCGACTCCCCCGTCTCGTACATCTTGGCGAAGATATCCTTGGCCATCTTGCCGCTGATTTCACCTTCATCGATCTTCCGTACGAGTGTGCCTGTGGCCTGTGGCGTGATCTTGTCAAAGCCGTCGGGCATTGCCATCAGCTCGCCGGTCACCCAGTTGGCGGTTCCGCGCGGATCGCCGGCCACCGCCGCGGCCTGCTCGAAATAGTCACTGATCGAGCGCGTTGCCGTCAGCACCTGGGCGTCATATTCGCGTAGGCCATAATGATCGATAAAACGACGTCGCTTATCCGCCGGCAACTCCGGCATCGCCTTGCGAATACGCTCCAGCCACGCCTCACTTACCCGCAACGGGACCAAGTCAGGCTCGGGAAAATAGCGATAGTCGTGCGCGTGCTCTTTGCTACGCATGCCGGCGGTCTCCCCCGTCGCGACGTTGTAAAGCCGCGTCTCCTGCTCCACCCGGCCGCCGCTTTCGATCAAGGCTACCTGCCTCGCGATCTCGTAATCCAGCGCCATTTTGGCGAAGCGGAACGAGTTCAGGTTCTTAACCTCGGCCTTGGTTCCAAACTTCTCCGCGCCCTTCAAGCGTACCGAAACATTGGCGTCGCAACGTAGTTGGCCCTTCTCCATATCGCACTCGGAGACGCCCACGTACTGCATCACCTGTTTCAGCTCGGACAGATACTGATACGCTTCGTCGGCGGACCGTATATCCGGCTCGCTCACAATCTCAATCAGCGGTGTCCCGCTGCGATTCAGGTCGACATAGGTATAGCGGTCGGAATCCTTGAAGCCGTCGTGGATGCTCTTACCGGCGTCGTCCTCCAGATGAATGCGCGTAACCCCGATGCGCTTCTTCGCGCCATCTAGCCCTACTTCCAGCCAGCCGTGCTCGGCCAACGGCTGATCGTACTGTGAGATTTGATAACCCTTGGGCAGATCCGGATAAAAATAATTCTTGCGCGCGAATCGCGAAAACGAATTGACCTGGCAGTGCATCGCCAGTGCGGCCTGAATCGCCATCTCGACCGCGCGGCCATTCAGCACCGGTAGCGCGCCCGGAAGCCCTAAGCAGACTGGGCAAACGTTAGTATTGGGCGGCGCGCCGAATCCAGTTAGACATCCGCAAAAAATCTTGGTTCGGGTGTTGAGCTGGACATGCACCTCCAGCCCGATTACTGGCTCGTACTTGGCGATTTCTTCCGGCGAAGCAATAGCCGGCGCGCTAGACGACATGCTTCATTGTAGTATCAGGCTACTGTTTCTGATTCGACAGCGCCGCCGTGCCTATCATGCCGCCCAGCCCCATGGTTTCGACCGCGCTCGAGGGCACGATCACCATTGAACCGCGCTCTTTGATGGCTTCATAGAGCATGTTCATGGCACGCAGATGAAGGGCCACCGGGTTGTTGAGGTAGACCATGGAAGCCTCGGCAAATTTCGACGAGATTTCCGTCTCGGCAGTGCCCAGAATGATGCGGGCCTGCCTCTCGCGCTCGGCCTGCGCCTGGCGTGACATAGCTTCTTCGAGCGCTTGCGGAATATGAACGTCGCGGATCTCCACCGACTGCACAGTGATCCCCCAGGGATTGGTCTTTTCGTCCAGAATTCGCTGCAGCTCGCGGCCCAGCATCTCACGTTCAGTGATCATTTGCGCCAGATCATGCCGGCCAATTGACTCTCGCAGCGCTGTCTGGGCGCTGAGAGTGATAGCTTGATCGAAGTCCATCACTTCCAAAATCGACTTCTCGGCATTCCACACCAGCCAGAACACGATCGCGTCGACATTCACAGGAACCGTGTCGCGGGTCAAAGCGGATTCGGCATTGACACTCGTCACGCGCACGCGCTGATCGACATACTGGCTGACTTGGTCGATGATGGGGATGATCAAGAAAATCCCAGGGCCCCGTAGCCCGATGTAGCGGCCTAATCGCAGCACAGCGGCCCTCTGCCATTGCTCGGCGACTTTGATGGCTAGCAGGAAATAAAGCCCGATTAGAGCTCCAAGGATCGCTGGGGCCGGATTCTTGTAAAGTGCCGTAGCGACCCAGCCGGCTCCAAATAAGATCACGAACACTGCGACCCCGAGGCTGCTGCTTTGCTTGAGTGTTTGTCCAAATAGCATGGCTTAACTCCTCCTGTTCTGTTCGTTCTGCAATTCGTCGAAATAGTCGACGAGTTCCTGCAAGCTGATTCCCTCGGCGCCCGCGCGCGCCAACAAGTCGCCCGCCAACTGCGCCACACGCCGCCGCCGTTCCAGATCATCCGGCTGCGGCTTCTTTTCGGTGATGAAGGTTCCAGTGCCTTGTTGTGTAGCCAGCACTTCGCGTATTTCCAATTCCCGGTAAGCGCGCACCACAGTGTTGGGGTTAATCGCCAAGTCAACCGCGAGCTGGCGGACTGTTGGCAGTTGGTCGCCCGCTTTCAGGCTCCCGGCCGCGATTCCACCCAGGACTTGGTCGATGATCTGCCGGTAAACCGGGACGCCGCTGCGGGCGTCCAGTTTGAATTCGAAGCGGCCATTCTTATTCGCACCGGTCATCTATAGTGCTAGTGTATCAATATACTAATACATTGTCAAGACCGAAATGCAAGTAAACGTTACGGTCGGTACTGACGTTTAATGAGATATGAGATCGCCAGCTTTTCTCGCCACTGGGCTGGCTTCGTTTTTGCTTTTACCGGCCATAGCCCCCGCCAAGCCATCGAAGGCAGTGGACGACGCCAAGCGGCAAGCCAAGCTCTACCAGAAGAAGCTCTCGAAAGAACAGCAGATTCAGCACGCGCTCGACCGCCTGACCTTCGGGCCCAAGCCGGGCGATGTCGCGCATGTAAAGAAGATGGGCCTCAAGAAGTGGCTCGATCTGCAGCTTCATCCCGAGCGCATTCCGGAAAATCGAGATCTGGACGCTAAGCTCCAACCGCTGGAGTCACTGCGCATGACTCCTATGGAGGCTGCGCAGCATTACCCATCTCCCCAGATGATCCGGGCTATCGCCGCCGGCCGCCAGCAGCTGCCGGAAGATCCGGTGCTGCGGGCAACCATCCAGCGGCTGATCGCCCGCTACAAAGTAAAGAAAGAGAACGACGCCGAGATGGAGCCGGTCAAAACGCTGGATGATGTTCTGGACCCTTCAGAACGCCAGACCATTCGCAACGGTAAGCCGGACCAAAAACGCGCACTGCTCGAGTCCCTTCCCGCCGACAAGCTGGACGACGTGCTGATCGCTCTTCCGCGTGGCCAGCGGCAGCAGTTATTCAATAATTCTCCGGTGGATGTCCAACGCAGGATCATGCTGCTGAACTCCCCGCAGCAGGTAGTTGCGTACGATCTGCTGGAGGCGAAACTCCTGCGGGCTATCGAAAGCAATCGCCAATTGGCCGAAGAGCTGGACGATTTTTGGTTCAACCACTTTAACGTGTATTACGACAAGGGCTCGGACCGGTTTCTGATTCCCGATTACGAACGCGAAGCGATCCGCCCGCACGTGCTCGGCAAATTCCGCGACTTGCTTGAAGCCACTGCCAAAAGCCCCGCCATGCTTTTCTACCTGGACAATTTTCAATCGGTGCGTCCGGATATTGACGCCAATTCCAAGAATAGGAAAGTGAAGCGCGGTCTAAACGAGAATTACGGCCGCGAGCTGATGGAACTGCATACGCTCGGCGTGAATGGCGGTTATACGCAGCACGACGTCACCGAAGTGGCTCGCTGTTTTACGGGTTGGACCATCCAGGAGCCGCGGCGTGGTGGAGCATTCTTCTATGACGACAAGCTGCACGACAAGGGCGAAAAGGTAGTGCTGGGACACGTCATTCCTGCGGGCGGCGGCATCGAAGATGGCGAGAAAGTGCTCGATATCCTGGCCGCGCACCCCTCCACGGCGAAGTTCATTTCCACCGAGCTGGCCCAGCGATTCGTCGCAGACAATCCGCCCCAAGCGCTGGTCGATAAAATGTCGAAAACGTTTCTGGACTCGGGCGGCGACATTCGCCAAGTGATGAAGACCATGTTTGATTCGAAAGAGTTTTGGTCGCAGGGGGCTTATCGGGCCAAGGTGAAGACTCCCTTCGAGATGGTGGCCAGCTCGGTGCGTGCGCTCGATGCGAACGTGACCGATGCCTGGGCGCTGGCAAATCAAGTCGGTAATCTGGGCGAGCCGCTGTATCGCAAGCAGGAGCCGACCGGCTATTCCAACTTGAATTCCGACTGGGTGAACTCGGCGGCGCTATTGGGACGGATGAATTTTGCGGTCCAGGTGACCAAGAATCAAGTGCCGGGTGTGAAAGTAGCAGGGTCGCAGCCAGCTGAAATGATTGGCTCTCCTGATTTTCAAAAAAGATAGATTTTCTATGACTTCACGACGTGTTTTCCTGAAAGGCTCAGCGCTGGCGATGTTCGGCGTGGGTGCCCTACCAACATGGCTGTCGCGCTCGGTATATGCAGCCGACGACTCAGATCGCCGCAAGAAGATTCTGGTGGCCATCTTCCAGCGCGGTGCGGTGGACGGGCTGAATGTGGTCATTCCCTTCGGCGAGCAGCGCTATTACGATCTCCGCCCGTCGCTTGCGATCCCCAAGCCCGATGGCACGCCATCCTCGGCGCTGGATCTGGACGGCTTCTTCGGCCTGCACCCGTCGCTCGCTCCGCTGAAGCCGATGTTCGACGCGCAGCAGCTCGCGATCGTGGATGCGGTTGGCTCGCCGGACCCGACGCGCTCGCATTTTGACGCGCAGGATTATATGGAATCCGGCACTCCCGGCTTTAAGGCTACCAGTGATGGCTGGATGAACCGCGCTCTGCCGAAGATCGCCGGCACCGGGTCGCCGATGCGCGCCGTGAGCCTCGGTGCTAGTCTGCCGCGTTCTCTAAGAGGCCGCAATGACGCTCTGGCAGTGAATAACTTAAACGATTTTCAGGTGCGCGATCCTAAGGCCGCTGCTGCGTTCGAAAGCATGTACGAACATACGCTCGACACCACACTGCATGGCACCGGTAAGGAAACTTTCAGCGCCGTGAAGATCATGCAGTCGATCCAGAAGCAGACTTATACGCCGGCGAACGGAGCGAAATATCCCGGCGGCCGATTCGGTCAAAGCCTGCAGCAGATTGCGCGCCTGATCAAGGCCGACGTCGGCCTGGAAGTGGCATTCGCCGATATCGGCGGCTGGGACACGCACGTTAATGAGGTAGGCGCGCAGCCGGCGGTCGGCCAGCTTGCCAACAATCTGTCCGACTTCGGCCAGGCGCTCGCGGCGTTCTATCAGGACCTGGGCGATCGGATGGAAGATGTAGCGATTGCCACCATGTCCGAGTTCGGCCGCACCGCCAAAGAGAATGGCAATCGGGGGACTGATCATGGGCACGCCAATGTCATGTTCGTCATGGGCGGCGGCGTCCGCGGCGGCAAGGTTTACGGCGACTGGCCGGGTTTGGCGGAAGAACAACTCAACGAAGGCCGCGATCTGGCGTTGACAACTGACTTCCGCGATGTTCTGGGCGAACTGGTGGCGAAGCACCTGGGGAATCCCAATTTAAACGCAGTTTTCCCCGGCTACGAGAAGCCGAGATTCCGAGGCTTAATCGGATAAGCCTTCCAGTCAGCACTCCGGGCAGATCGTAATCGGGTTGCCATTGAAGCGCGTAAAGCTGAATCCCGCGAACTGCTCATTGTAGACGGTGGCCATATCGCGAAGTATGGATATGGCGATCTCTTCTCCCAGCCGCATTCCTTCTGTACCATCCGACCGGTAGTGGACCCCGCAGGCCTCCCGGCCCAACGACACGTTCGCGGCAAGTTTATTCAACTCGCTGCCCACCGTGAGAGGAGCTCCGGTATAGGGAACCAGCGTCAGTCCATCGTCGGACGGGACCACGGGACCGGGAATCACGAACGACTCGTTAAACATCGCCTTGAGCATGGTCACGCCGGCAGCTCCAACCACGGCATGAGCAGCGGGATAGGAGGGGTTTATCGGAGATCCTTCCGGATAAGGCATCGGCAGGAGATAGTTACCGTGAGCCTTGAAAGTCGCCTGCAAAGCGGCCGAGTTGAGTACATCGGAATGGATGGAATACTTAGCGGCACCGGTGACGAGATTGTGAATGCGGCCGCCGAAGGCTTCGGGGCGAACCCGGCGATGGACCAGCCATTTCTGGCAAAACACGGCGTGAAGAGCGTTGATGGGAGCGCTCCACATCAGGTCCAGGGCGGCTTGAGCGCCGAATGTAATGGAACCTGCCTGGGTGGAATAGTTGAGATACGGATTGTTCGGATTGAGCGCCGGATTCCCGTAGCTTAACAACAGCAGTGTAGCCAGGACATTGGCCTGACCCATGAAATCCCGGTGCAAGTATTCACTCAGATCGCGGTTGTTGCGAATGTAGCGCGGAGTGGAGTCGAAGACATTGGAGCCGGCAGCAACGCCTTTTTGGACGTTGAGCCAGGCCGGATAAGTAGTCATGTAGTCGTCACCGGGGACGGTCGTACGGTAAAGCTGGGGAAACTGGGCGGCGCCGAACGGAATCGTTTTCCACAAGAACTGCGACACCAGAGGGCCATTGGTCTCGCCCGGAGATAGGCCACGGAAGATGACGTCGGGTGTTATCTGACCACTGACGTTGGGCGCGCGATAATCGGATAGCTTACTCATGTCAGCGCAAGCCTGGGCTATTGTAGGGTCCGACGAGTACTGACTAAAGGGAACATCGCGCGTAAGGGCGGCCCAGTAATCTTCCACCATCTCCCCTGCGGTTTGAGCGCTGCTGAACGCCGGTGCGGGAGGCGAGGCTATAGCTGCGGCGTCAGCGCCCACCATAGCGTAACAGTAGGCCGACTGCGGGTTCGCCAACTTGACGGTGCCGCCCAGCGGAATCGCTTCGAAATCGCCCGGTTGGCCGCTATTGAGCGCACTTAGCATGGCATTGTAGGCATTGAGATCCACCTCGCCCAGTTGGTTGTGCGGCAGCGCTTTCGTGAAGCTCGCGATCCGATTCGGGTAAAGCTGTTCGTCGCCATTGCTGGTGGACACCTGCTCCGGCCGGTCTCGTTGTAGGATCGCTGCGTCGCGGCGAATCGCAAAAGCGCGATGCCGGCGCTGCGATGCATTCAGCGGGCCGGTGTCGGCTAGGGCGCTCGGGGCTTCCAGCGTGGACAGCAAGCCGGCTCCGCCTAACGCTGTCAGTGATGGGGCGGCGCCCAGGTAACTAAGAAATCTTCGGCGGCTGGCGCCAGAATTCTTCTGGCCGTGGACGGATGGTTGTTTTGAATTTGGCATAGATCCAAGGACTTTGTCGCAGTGGCACGAAATTGTCAATATTCCGTGGCTATCCCCTGTCTATCCACGTAAGCTTCTGGATTTGATAAGCTTGGAACCTCAGATATCCAGAAATTTGAGGTCTCCCGGAGCGACCATGGCCCAAACTTCAATTGGAAGGCACTGTATCCGCTTCGCGGTGTTCGAACTGGATCTCGAATCCGCCGAGTTGCGCAAGCACGGAATCAAGATCAAGCTCCAGCAGAAACCCTTCCAAATTCTGGCCCTACTTCTGGAGCGCCCCGGCGAGGTGGTGACTCGCGAAGAACTACAACAGCGATTGTGGCCTTCCGACGTCTTCGTCGATTTTGAAAGCGGGCTGAACAATGCGGTGAAGAAATTGCGGGCAGCACTGGGTGATTCCGCCGAAACTCCGCGCTTTGTGGAGACGGTCGCCCGGCATGGTTATCGATTCCTGGTGACGCCGCAATCCGGAAACGGGACCCCGACCGCATCGCCGACCCTACCGTGCCCGATCGAGACGGCGGACCGAGGCTCTCGGATATGGATGGCAGCCGCACTAGTGGCCTTGATGGTGTTAATTGCCGCAATTTGGATCGTGCGCCGGAGCGCTGTTCATCCGTCGTCCATCGCTTCGCGGGTCCGCAAGATTGCTGTGCTGCCGCTCGAGAATCTTTCGCATGACGAGCAGCAGGAGTATTTCGCCGACGGCATGACCGACGCAATTATCGACCAACTTGCTCGGGTCCAGGGTCTTACCGTTATCTCGCGAACATCGACCATGCAGTATAAAAAGGCACGCAAACCGCTGCCCCAAATCGCCCGCGAGCTGGGCGTCGACACCGTCGTGGAAGGTACCGTGCTTCGCGCCGGCGACCGGGTCCGTGTCTCCGCGCAATTGATAGACGCCGCAACCGACCGGCACCTCCTGTCTCGAACCTTTGAAAGAGATCTGGAAGATGTTTTGCAATTGCAACAGGATGTAGCCCGGGCCGTAGCTCAGCAAATCACGAGCAGCTTGACAGCCAAAGACGCGAGCCGGCTGTCACATCCAGTGCCCGTCGATCGGGCGGCCTACCAGGCATTCATGCTGGGGCGATTCTACTGGTTCAAGCGGACGCCGGACGCGCATTGGAAGAGCATCGAATACTTTCAGCAAGCCCTCGCTCGCGAACCCAACTACGCTCTGGCCTACATGGGTTTGGCGGACTCCTATTTTTCCCTGCAAAACTCCGAGGTCGTTCCGCCGCTGCAATTCAAGGCGCAAGAGCGATCCGCCATTCTAAGAGCTCTCGCTCTGGACGACTCCTTGGCGGAGGCACACACCTCCCTGGCCCACGCGCAGGAGATGGAAGATTGGGATTTTGCCGCCGCTGAAAAGGAATACCGCCGGGCAGTGGAGCTTAACCCCAACTATGCGCTTGCCCACCAATGGCTTGGAAACGACCTGGCGATTCGCGGCCGGTCGGTAGAGGCGCTAGAGGAGAGCCGTAAAGCGATGGCGCTCGATCCGCTTTCGGCGCTCTACCGGGCTAGTTATGCGCACCGGATCGCATATGCCCGGCGATTTGATGAGGCTGCCGACGCCTGCCACAGAGCCTTAGAGTTAGATGCGAATCATCCCACGGCCAATATGTATTTAGGGCAGATCGAGGAATACCGCGGTAGGTTTCCGGATGCGATCATCCGATTCCGGAAGGCATACGAAGCCACGGCCACGCCACTGCATCTGGCTAATCTTGGGCACGCATATGCGCGCAATGGAAATCGCAGCGAAGCTCTCGAGGTACTCGCTCAATTGCGTACCCTCTCCAAGACCCGTTATGTTTCCCCCTACGCGTTTGCGCTAGTCTACATCGGCCTGGCGGAAACCGAGAAGGCTTTCGAATGGTTACAAAGGGCGCTCTCAGAGCGCAGTCCGACCCTTACCACCTTGAAAGTCGATCCGGTGTTCGATGAGCTTCGAGCGGACCCACGCCTTGTTTCTCTCGTTCGGCAAATCGGGTTGTAAACCGAAGCGTGAATGAACAAGTTCAGGGTCTGATGATCTCGCGGCGCCCTGGATGTCTGTGATAACCTGATAGTGTTATGGCAATTCCAAATGTCAAACGGTTTCGGCCCTACTGCCCCACCTGCAACGAGGAGTTCACGGTAATGGTCGTTCTGCCCAAGGGCGCCGATCAGGACAAGTATCTGACTGACGTCGTGGCGCGTCACGATCACAAAGCGTTCCAGGAAGCTAAGCAGCAGCACTTCAAGATCCGCGTCGGACAACAAAAGCAGCGCAAATCGAAATAGTCCAGCGCAGGATCTAGCGAAGCGCACTAAGCCGGTCAGGGTCTTTTCCCAGATCCCCAAGGTGGGTCATTCGGAAGGCGACCGGATATTTCAAACCGAATCCCAGAAGCCGATCCAGGCCGATGTGAGCCATCCATATGTAGAGGTACGCGAGCATTCCGGTTTCATGCAGGAAAACGGCGAGTGCCGTGAAGCCCAACGGCAGGAGATAACTGTGGACGACATTGTAGGAAACACCGCCCACCTTGGGATTGATCAGATAGAACAGCATTATGAGATCCGGCGTTAGGAAGAGCGGGAAGAATATCCACCAACTGTAGCCGGAAAACCAATACAGCAGCAGCGCGAGCGCGAGGACTGCGAATCCTTCAGCTCTCAGCCAAACGCGTACCGGCCCGGAGACTGCGCCGCTGGAAATCTGAAGGTCGTTCATATCAGGATAGTAGCTGAGCTATGCTGACCTTGCATCGGCAACTCATCCCCCATGTCGCCATCTAATCTACTGATCTCGAAGATTGGGCCCGAGTCGGAAACGGTGCTTCGAAATTTGTTCGAGTATTATCTTCACGACATGGGAGAGTGGTTTGAAGTGGATACCAAGGCCGACGGAAGCTACTCTTACGACACATCGTCGATATGGAAGAACGGCTCCGACGCGTACTTGGCGAAGGTTGGTGATTCGATCGCTGGTTTTGCCGTGGTCGGAACGGCAGTTGAGTGGCTAGGCGATATTGGCGCTCATGACATGCACGAGTTCTTTATCATTCGCAAATTTCGAAGGAGCGGCTGCGGACAGAAAATGGCGGCGCTCCTTTGGAAGGAGCGCCCCGGCGAATGGCTGGTCCGAGTCCTCGAAGCAAATACGCCAGCCGTCCACTTCTGGCGAGCCGCGATTTCGAGCTATTCGTGTGGTTCGTATCAAGAGGAAGGGCGTCTCGTCAACGGGTGTCCATGGCGATTCTTCAGGTTCGTATCCCAAGCGGATATGGGAATGGGATCATGACTGGCGTTCGCATGGACAAGTGGCTGTGGGCAGCACGATTCTTCAAGACGCGCTCGCTCGCCGGGCGGGCTTGCGAACTCGGCAGGATTGAGTCCAATGGGCAGCCAGTGAAGGCGGCGCGTGAGGTACGGGTGGGCGACCTTTTGCGGGTGAAGAACCCCAGCGGCGAGTTTACGATCGAGGTCCTGGCGCTGAGTGAGATGCGCGGCCCGGCACCGGTAGCGCAGACGCTTTATCGCGAAACGGAAGCCAGCCGCGAGTTGCGGCTCAAGTTGGCCGAAGAGCGAAAAGCGATGCCGCGTGTTGAGGCGTCGCGGGAAGGCAAGCCATCCAAGCGCGACCGCCGGGAAATCGCCCGGCTGCGAGGGAGAGCGTGACCGGCTTTTGTTAGCTTGGTATCCGCGGAGGTAGCCAAGCCGTCAGGCGTACGCGACAATGAAGTATCCGGATATGGCAAATCTCAGAGATTTCGAGAAACTGCTACCCACCTTTTCGCCCGGCGAAAAGGCTCAAATTCTGAAGTGGGTGGTTCAGCAACTCGGTGATGCATTTCCTGGGATCGATTCTCGTTCCGATGTATGCGGCGGCGAACCATGTATCGTTCGGACCCGGATACCGGTTTGGCTTCTGGAACAAGCTCGACGGATGGGTGCGAGCGAGCAGGCCTTGTTGGCTGCGTACCCATCCCTCAGAGCTGAGGACTTGGTGAACGCCTGGGCATACGCGCGTTCTCACGCTGCGGAAATTGAGGCGCAGATTCGCGAGAACGAGGCCGCTTAGTGGCTCGTTTTTATTCCAACGAGAACATTGCGCTGCAAGTGGTGATGGAGCTGAGACGCCTGGGACACGACGTCCTGACCTCACTCGACTCGGGGAGGGCGAACGCGGCTGTGCCCGACTCGGAGGTGCTGGCCTTAGCAGTCGCCGAAGGTCGGATCCTGTTATCGAACAATCGTCGCCACTTTCTGAATCTCCACCGACACCGCACCAGCGACCATGCGGGGATCGTCCTTTGCACTTTCGACACGGATTTTCGCGGACAGGCACAGCGAATCGATGTGGCTGTTGCGGGTGTGTCGGATATGAGGAACCAGTTGATCCGGGTGAACCGGCCCGGCTGAATGACGAAACCAGGCCGTCCGGTCGTGTCGCAAGACTGCCGCCATACCAGGACCCAGCGAAGGCTGGGCGTATAATCTTCCGATCATGGACGAAACTGAACGGTTGCTGAAGTCCTTCATAAACGCCCTGGACTCTTTCAAGGCTGCACTCGACAAGTATGCTGAAGCCATACGTGAAAATGAGAATTCCAATCCGAATGCCAGCAACAACAAGCCAATTCAGCCATTGCTTGTTGAAATCTCTGCAGCTTCGCAGCTTGACCCAGCAAGGAGCGAATATTATGTAGCCGAGAATCGAGAGCGCGATTCCTTTTGGAGAAAGCTTAAGCCGTGGGTTGAAACAATTGGTGTCAGCGTAGGTATTATTCTTGTCTCTCTGACTTGTGGGACGCTTCAACAGGTCAAGCGGCAGGCCGACATCGCCGAAGCCGACAATCCACCGTGGCTCAAAATTACGGCAGTCAAACTCGACCCTCCGCCAACGTTACCAGTTCTCCATTTTGTTACTCTCGGTGGCATTCCCGGAATGAATCTGGCCGTTGAGTTTATCGTAAAGAACATCGGCAAGGGAGTTGCTCAGGACGTTTTCATAACACCCAATGTGATTTTTACACGCTGGAATGAGACGGATGCCAGCAAACGAACACGGGATCAACAGTTTGCTTGTGAGCAATGGAGAACCGAGAAGTTTCCTGGGCCGTTCACTTGGTCTGCAGTGTTTCCTGGGGATCAAGTTAAGTTTCGAGTAGGTATCCTGGGTCGCTACCGGAAGACATTGCGAGTAAAGTGCCCGACCATATCGGGAAGTTCGTCGCCGCCGCACTTTTTGGGTGCGTCACTTATCAATATCCGCGTGGGTATCAAACTCGCGCTATTTTCGACATAATGGGGGACCGTGATCGTCTTCTGGAAGTTGGGAAAGATCTTGATGAGTCGCACGTCCATTTGCTTCGCGACGAACACTATGAGCACGCACAATAAGGGGAACCCAAAGACCCAGCCTGTCAGGCCAAGACCCGCCATACTAGCATGTGCCGCAACGCAGTCTTGCGCCACTACCGGCCGTCCGGCGGTGCAGTCGTCGATATGCGGCTCGCAAGCCATCCAAGCGCGACCGCCGGGAAATCGCCCGGTTGCGGGGGCGAGTGTGACCCGCTCTGCTACGTTGGTAATTAGCTCGGATGATTTCTTTCTCGAATATAAGCAAACAGTACGGCAAGCAGCTAATCTTCGTGGATGCCTCCTTTCAGTTAAATCCCGGCGAGAAGGTGGGCTTGGTTGGCCCCAATGGCTCGGGTAAAACCACGCTCTTTCGCATGGTGGTCGGAGAGGAAGAGCCCGATGACGGCGAGGTCTCAGTCCCGAAGAGGCTGACCATCGGTTATTTCCGCCAGGATGTGGAGGAGATGAGCGGCCGTCCTGTTCTGGATGAGGCCATTGCCGGCAGCGGGCGGATTGGCGATCTGCACCACGAGCTGGAGGATTTGCAGAAGGGACTCGAGGATCCGGCCCGAGTGGGAGAGATGGACCAGATCCTGGCGCGCTTTGGCGAGGTGCAGGAAGAATACGAGCATCTGGGCGGATACTCGCTCGAGGCGCAAGCCCGCGAGGTGCTACATGGGCTCGGCTTCACCGATAACCAGGTCGATGGCGACGTCGGCGCCTTGTCAGGCGGCTGGAAGATGCGGGTGGCGTTAGCCCGCGTGCTGCTGGGCCGTCCCGACGTGCTGTTGATGGATGAGCCCACCAATCACCTCGATATCGAATCAATCATCTGGCTGGAGGACTTTCTCAAGGCTTATCCTGGCGCCCTCCTGATGACCTCGCACGACCGCGAGTTCATGAACCGCATCGTCTCGCGAATCGCGGAAATCAATGCGGGCGAGATCATTGCGTACTCCGGCAATTACGACTTCTATGAGCGCGAACGTGCCATCCAGGATGCCAACCTGCAGGCGGCTTTCACGCGGCAACAGGCTATGCTGGCCAAGGAGCAGCGCTTTATAGACCGTTTCCGGACGCACGCGGCCAAGGCTGCTCAGGTGCAGAGCCGGATCAAGGCGCTGGATAAAATCGAAAAGGTCGAGCTTCCCAGGAAGCGGCAAGTGGTGAAGTTCGAGTTCCGCGTCCCGCCGCGCTCAGGCGACCAGGTTGCGGTCATCGAGGACCTCCACAAGAGCTACGGATCGCAGACTATTTACCGCGGATTTAATCTAACCATCCGCCGGGGTGAACGGTGGGCCGTGATGGGACGAAATGGCGCGGGCAAGACCACGCTGCTCAAAATGATCGCCGGCGCGAGCGAGCCCGACGCAGGTAGCGTGACGCTGGGCGCCAGCCTGACCATGGGTTACTTCGCGCAGCAGGCACTCGACGTTCTGGACCCGGATCTGACCATCATCGAACAACTGCAGAGGGACTTCGGACAGGACGGCATCGGTTCGCTTCGCACGCTGGCCGGGGCATTCCAGTTCTCGGGCGACGACGTAGACAAGCGGATCGGGGCGCTGTCCGGCGGCGAAAAATCGCGGCTTGCGATGGCCCGGATGCTTTATAATCCTCCCAACTTCCTGGTGCTGGACGAGCCTACCAACCACCTGGATCTGGCGACCAAGGAAATGCTGGTGGAGGCGCTGAAGGATTTCGAGGGCACGATGATTTTTGTGTCGCACGACCGCACGTTCCTGCGCGGGCTGGGTTCGCGAGTCCTGGAACTGGGTGGAGATAGCGGCAAAGACAGGAATCCGCTGGTTTACCCCGGCTCGTACATAGAGTATGTTCAAAAGACGGGACACGAGGCGCCGGGGATCATCCATTGATGCCCGATCATTTCCATGCCAAGGAACAAGATTGATTTCGACACCGTACGAAGGATCGGGCTCGGGTTTGCTGGCGTGGAGGAGTCCACGATGTATCGGTCGCCAGCCCTCAAAGTTCGCGGAAAACTGTTGGCATGCATTGCCATTCACAAATCCGCGGAGCCTGGGTCGCTCGCAGTGAGCGTCGATTTTGATCAACGTGCTGAGCTAATGGCGACCGCCCCGGACGTCTACTACCTGACTGATCATTACGTGAACTATCCGGTTGTGCTGGTGCGTTTGTCTCGCATCCACCCCGACGCGCTGCCGGGCCTGCTGCACACGGCGTGGCGCTTCATGACCGCGAAAACGCCCGGCCGCAAGAAAGGAACTACCAATGTCTCTCCGCCCCGTTAAGAGAGTTATATCCGCGAAGCCCACCCTCGAAGGCGCGGGCGTGCACTTGCGCCGCGCATTCGGCTTCGGGAATACGACCGACTTCGATCCCTTCCTGTTGCTGGATGACTTCCGCAATGACGTTCCGCAGGATTATCTGGCAGGCTTTCCCTGGCATCCTCACCGCGGGATCGAAACGATCACCTATGTTTTGGCTGGAACCGTGGAGCATGGCGACAGTATGGGGAATAGCGGCGCAATTGCCGCCGGCGACGTGCAATGGATGACGGCGGGCAGTGGGATCATTCATCAGGAAATGCCGAAGGGCGATCATGCCGGCCGCATGCACGGTTTTCAGTTGTGGGCCAACCTTCCTTCGTCGCTCAAAATGACCGCGCCGCGCTACCAGGAGGTGAAGTCGCCCGATATCGTCGCGATCAAGGACGATGATGGAACGGAAGTACGGATTATCTGCGGGACATTTTGGGGCAAGAAGGGCCCGGTGGATGGGATCGCCGCCGAACCGATCTATCTCGATGTGACAGTACCGCCTGGCCGCAGGAAAACGCTACCAGTGGAAATTACGCACCACGCCTTTGCCTACGTCTTCGCGGGCGCCGGCAAGTTCTGTAACGCCTCCGGACCGCTGGCGGTGCCAACGGAACCCGTCGGGTGGGCGGATACAACGCCTCCATCGCAAGCGGAGAATAGATCGCTGGTACTCTTCGATCGCGGAGATGAGCTAGTGGTGCAGGCCGGGGAAGACGGAATCCGGTTCCTGCTTGTATCCGGAAAGCCGCTCGAAGAGCCAGTGGCCTGGTACGGACCGATCGTGATGAATACGCAGCAGCAGCTTCAAGAGGCATTCGCGGAGCTGCGCGAGGGCAACTTCTTGAAAGGCGCGGCGCGCAAATAAGAAATGAAATTCGCAGGGAAAGTTGTATTGGTGGCAGGGGGTACGGGAGGATTGGGACGCGCTGTAAGCCTCGCGTTCCTGAGGGAGGGCGCCGAGTTGATCGTCACCTATCGAGACGATCGGGAATTTGCCGACTTGAAGAGCGAGTCGGGCACAAATGCCTCCAGGCTCACGGGGCGGCGAGTCGACGTGACCGATGAAGCCGCGGTTGAGCAACTCATGCAAGGAATCGGCGTCGAGAATAAGACGCTTGATGTCCTGGTGAATTCCGTGGGTGGTTACGCCGGCGGCATAAAGTTATGGGAACTGGAAGCTAAGGTTCTTGATCAGATGCTGGCACTGAACCTTCGCTCCGGTTTCATATTGTCGCGGGCAGCGGCGAAGGTAATGCTTCGGCGGAGTAAAGGGGTCATCGTAAATGTTGCGTCCAAAGCTGCGCTGGATCACGAAGCAGGCGTCGCCGCCTACGCGGCATCGAAGGCTGCGGCGGTAGCCATGATGGATTCCCTCGCCGCCGATCTGAAGGGCACGGGAGTACGCGTCAACTCCATCCTGCCCAGCATCATCGATACAGAAACAAATCGGAAAGCAATTCCCGGCTCGGACTTCGCGAAGTGGCCGAAGCCCGAGGACATCGCGCGCGTTATCCTATTCCTGTGCAGCGACGATGCCAAAGTCGTTCATGGAGCAGCTATACCAGTCTATGGAGATAGCTGAGAAACGTTAGCGCGGCGGCTTTGGAGCTTCAGGCCAGCGAGGTCTTGTATAACGTTTCGAGTTTGCCCCAGGCGCGCTCGGCATCTGGCTTGTTGTAAATCGGTTTGCCAGCCCCAGCCGGCATGTCCGGTACGCACCAGCCATGCATGGACTCCGAATATACTTCGATCTCGGCGTTTGGAAACGCCTCCTTGAGCTTAACTTTCGCGTCTGGCTGGGTCATGTCGTCATTCGACGCGATACCAAAATACATGTGAGCCTTAATCTTGGGCGCAAGCAGATGTGGACTGTCGGGTTTGTCGGTGACCAGTCCGCCGCCGTGGAACGACGCTCCGGCGCCTACGCGGTCGGGCACAGTCGCACAAGTCCTCACGACTAACGCGCCGCCCATGCAGTAGCCCTGGGTGCCGATCTTTTTCGATTTGTTGACCTGTTTTTGCGCATCCAGGAAGGCGATGTAAGCGACGGCATCTTTCTCGGCATTGCCGGACGCGTTCACCGAGGCCATCAGCGGACCGATCTTAGGCCGTTCGGTCTGGAAGTTGACGGTGGAAGCGTCCGTGTAGAAAGGAGCTTTGCCCACGCGATAAAAAGGATTGGGTACCAGAACTGAATATCCCTCAGCGGCAAGGCGCTTGGCCATTTCGCGCATGGAGGGCCGCAATCCAAATGCATCGGGCCAGATGAGCACGCCCGGATGGGAACCGCTCTTGGGGTGGATGAAAGCGGCGTCGCAGGTGCCATCGGGCGTTTTGATCTCGACGTCGGTTTCAACCACGGGCATTCCGGCGCCCGAGGCCGAACCTGCCGCGGCTAGGCCCGCCGCCACTGACATAGCTACGAAGTCGCGCCGGTGAAGGTCGCTCGAAGACTCTTCATTGTTCTTAGGATCTTTCGGATCGTTTGCCATTGTTCCATCTCCTTTGTACAGTGTAGCTCACCGTTGAGATGGCGCTGTTCGCTATCCCTCCACGAATTTCCGCAAGCGATCGAGGGCCGCATCCCACTGGGCTGAAATGCCGTCCAGGCACTGCCGAGCGGCGTTAAGCGGTTGTTGTTCTAACTCCCAGACGCTCTCCCTTCCCAGGCGGGAATTGGACGCCAGGCCGGCCTTCGCCAACACCTGCAGGTGTTTCGTAACAGCCTGGCGCGTCACGGAACCACCCTCGGTGAGGCGAGCGATGGACATCGGTCCATCGGCGGACAAGCGCGAAACCAGACGTAGCCGGTTGTCGTCGCCGAGCGCCGCAAAGATCAAGGCCGTTTTTTCGATCCCCTGGCGCTTCGTACGAGGGCTTTCCGCGCGGGCATTAAGCGGTTTCGCTGACATACTTCTCGATAGCTTTCATCTGAGCAGCCCAACCTTGGTCATTGCTTCGATAGGCGTCTGGGCGGCGGGTCAACGGAATCCCTTCGAAACCCGATTCCACAACCGTTAGCAACGTCCCGTCCGCCACTTCCTTGAGTTCGAAGACGACCAGAGTAGTAGGCTCCGCCGAGTAATCGGTCTTAGGATCGATAGCGTTGGGGTGCCATCGCCAGGAAAGTAGCCGCTCAGGTTTCATTCGTTCGATCGTGATCTCAAACGGACAATGCTCGTAGCCTTTATGTGTCACCTTTCCTTCCAGGCGTGCCCCAGGCGCAAAGGTCCCCTTTAACTTAACGCCGAACCATTTGCCAAAAGCCTCGCTATCAGCTAGGGCCTTCCAGACGCGAGCACGCGGCACGCGGAGAAGAATGCTTTTTTCGATACGATCCATATTGGGAGCGACTCCGGGATTCATATACAACCTCCAGGTTGCATATTAGCAGCGTCTCACCAGAAGCGCAACCGTATAGTTGCCGGTTTGTTCAGCCTGCGTTCTCTCGCAGCCGGGCGGCTTGGGTGATGAGGTAATTCCGTTCGGGGAGGCTCGTCGTGCGGGCGGCGGCAGTCTGGTAGTGTGCGATCGCGCTTGGATGGTCGCCGGCCAATTCCAGCAGATGGGCACGAACGGCATCCACGCGATGATGGCCGGCTAGCCGCCCATCGGCGTCCAGGTCCTTTAGCCGCTCGAGTCCTGCGGATGGGCCGTGCACCATGGCCACGGCGATGGTGTGATTCAGCATTACCATCGGATTGTCAGACATGCGTTTTAGGAGGTCATACAGCGCCAGGATCTGCGGCCAGTCGGTGTCATCGGCGCGGGGCGCTTCGTCATGCACGGCGGCGATGGCGGCCTGTAGCTGGTAGGGGCCGATGGAGCCTTTCGACAGCGCGGTTGTGAGCAGCGCGACGCCTTCGGCGATGGACTTCGAATCCCACAGAGCTCGATCCTGTTTGGTGAGCGGAATCAACTCACCGTCCGGGCCGGTCCGTGCCGCCCGGCGCGCATCGGTCAGAAGCATGAGCGCGAGCAATCCGGCGACCTCGCCATCGTCCGGCAGCAGCTTGTGAACGGTCCGGGTCAACCGGATCGCCTCAGTGGACAGCTCGGTGCGCTGCAGGTGTGGGCCGGCGCTGCTGGTGTAGCCTTCATTGAAAATCAAGTACAACACGTGCAGGACAGCACGAAGCCGTTGGGTCTGTTCCTGGTTTCCCGACGTGGTGGGCAGGGAGAATGGCACACCCGACGCCTTGATGCTTTGCTTGGCCCGGCTGATGCGCTGCGCCATGGTGGCCTCAGGAACCATGAACGCGTTCGCGATTTCGGCGGTAGTCAAGCCTCCCACGGCGCGCAGCGTCAGGGCGATCGCCGATGACGGAGTGAGGGCGGGATGACAGCACATAAAGAGCAGGACCAGCGCGTCATCCTGGTCCGGTTCAATCTCGATGTCCGCCGCAGGCGCAAGATTTTCGAGCTCCGCGGACGCAGCGGTTTCCCGGCGTCTGCGGGCCATCTCGCTGCGCAGGTGATCGGTCATACGCCGGGAGGCCACCTGAATCAGCCAGGCCCGAGGATTGTCGGGAACGCCGTCGCGCGGCCATTGTATAGCCGCAGCAAGCAATGCCTCCTGAACGGCGTCCTCGGCGTCGCCGAAGTCGCGGAAACGGCGGATGATCGCGCCGAGCACCTGAGGCGCAAGCTCGCGCAACAGATGTTCGAAGGCGGCATCCAGCGGCGTCATAGCCGATCTTGTCACAGCCACTCGGTGGGCGCACTGCTCATCACTTGACGCACTTCGATCGGCATGTTTGACGGAGCCCCGCCGGGCCCAGGAGCTGTTGACGCCCGGGCTGCGATCTTATAGGCCTGCTCCGGATTGTCGACCTCGATGATCCAGTAGCCGGCGAGATACTCCTTGGCTTCCGGGAACACGCCATCTGTGATCGGCTCGCCATCCTTTCCGGCTCGCACACGTTTGGCCTGTTTCGGGTCGGCCAAGCCTTCGGCCGAAACCAACTCTCCGGATTCGCGAAGAGCTTTGTTGAAACTGTGCATGAACGCGATGTGCGCCTTGATATCGTCCTTCGGCATCGCGCCAAACGTATCGTAGCCCGTTTTCGGGCAGTTCATCATCAAAATGTACTTCATATCGTCTGCTCCTTTCGATTTTCGCACCAGTTTGCGCGCTTTCAGCACCGCTCCGTGCGCTTTCACCAGATAGTCGGAGCAAGGAGCGGATGCTCGACATCCAAGACAAAACATTCACCATGACCATAAAAGCGAACAGTATTGGGGAGCCCACTCCAGAATAGTTATCGGGCCCGAAACAGAAGGGCAGTGGGCGGCTAAAGTCCTGGGTCGGGCGAACCGATTCAGACGTTAGGGCTATGATCAGCATCACGCGAATCTTTCGGCTGGGCATAAGATTCGCAGTGTGGGTTACGCCACATGTCAAGGAGTGGCATCGCAAACGCAACCTGAACGTATCGGAGGCGGAGCGGCACCTTGGAACGCGGAACTGGAGCGAGGCGGAGAAACATCTGAGTGCGGCATTGACGGAACGCCGCTACTCTTCGAAGAAACGCGTCGGTTTTCTGCTACACCTCGAAAAGGCACAACGGATGCAGGGCAAATTGAACCAGGCTGAGCAGACGGCGCGAGCGGCGATCGAACTAGCGGTGGCGTCGGGCGGGCATGCGCTGCACGCCAAGGCCATGGAAGGTCTGGTGGATGTCCAGATCAGTCAAGAGAAGTATTCCGATGCCGAGCAAACTATCCGGGAGATCGCGACGCTGGAAGCCGGGCAATCGCAGCCCGACCGGGCACGGCTGGCGACGTGCGCACGGAAGCTGGGAACAGCGTTGTTGAAGAGCGGTCGAAAAGAAGAGGCATCTGAAGCCTTTCAACAGGCGGCCAGCCTGGCCGAGCAAGCCTTCGGCGCCAATCACGTAGAGACCGCCCAATCGCTCTCTCAATTGGGCATGCTTTCACGCCAGCACGGCAATCATGCGGAGGCACAGCGCTGTCTTCGGCGCGCGCTAGCGATTCACCAAGAGACCTCTGGTCCGGAATCGAACGCAGCCACGGAGGCGCTTTATAACCTGGCAGCGTCCCTAGAGCAGTCGGGCGATCTGGCGGGCGCGGTGAGCGAGTATGAACGAGTGCTGTCGCTAAAAGCTCGCCAAGTGGGCGGCAATCGCGAAGAGGCGACCGACGTCCAGGTGCATCTGGCGGCGTTGTACTTGAAAGGCGGACGCATTGCTCCAGCGCGCGAGCTACTGATGCAGGCGATCGGAACGTTGGAGCGAAGGGGCGGCCCGCAACTGGCGCGGGCGCTGGAGACCTTCGCTGACGTGGAAGAGCGGATGGGCCATACCGAAGAAGCCAAGCAGTGGCGGGAGCGGGCGGTTGAGATTGGGGCGGCCCCGGTTAGTTAAGTTAGGTGTTCACACAAGTTAGGTGTTCACACAAGTTCTGACGACGGGCGTGCGCACGCCACGGGGCAATCAGAAGGCGACTTTGGGCGCGTTGCGGGCGTTTCCCTCGGTCTTGAAGTACGCGTCGTTGCGCTGGAAGCCGAACATTGAAGCCGCGATATTGTTAGGGAACAGCTCGATATCGGTGTTATATTTCTGCACCGTCTCGTTATACTTGCGGCGCTCGACCGCGATGCGATTCTCGGTGCCGGCCAGCTCATCCTGCAAACGCAGGAAATTCTCGTTGGATTTGAGCTGTGGATAGTTCTCCACCACCACCAGCAGGCGGCTCAGCGCGCCATCCAACTGCGAATTGGCCTGGATCTTTTCTGACGGAGTGCGAGCGCCGCCCAAGGCTGCGCGAGCGTCGGTCACTTCCTTGATGACGGCCTGCTCCTGTTTGGCGAACCCTTTGACCGTCTCCACCAGATTGGGAATCAGATCGGCGCGCCGCTGCAGCGCAACGTCCACTTGCGACCACGCCCCATTCACGGACTCGCGCTCGGTGACGAGAGTGTTTCTCGCGCCCGCCGCCCAGCCGAAGATGCCTAAGCCAATCAAAATCAAAACACCAATGATGACAAGTGCAAATTTCATGTGACCCTCATTCCCTCATTTCTCTAGACGGTCTACGTGCGCGACCACGGTTTCAATCTGTCTTAAATAGCTTTCAAACAGCGCTTCTGGATCCACTTCGCCGGCTTTCTTTTTTTGCTCGCGCAAGTCCAGGAGTGTATCAAACGGAAAAGGATCCACTCCGATACTCTTGAGCTCGCGCGCAATTTCGCGCTTCTGATGGCCGGCCGGCCGGCCGGAAACGAGCAACGCATGCCGGGAGAGCACTAAAAAATTCGGAACGGAATCGATCATCAAGCGCAGCAGCGCCGTCTTGTCGGAAAGTACGCTCCCGGCTTTCTGCCGCAATCGCAGGAGCTTGGTGCGCAATTCCATTTCCACTTGCGCCCGGTAGAAGATCTTGTCGATGACCAGATTCTCGACGACATCGGGACCGAACAGAACCCGCCGCCGTTCTTCGATATCGTGAAATTCGATGGGAAAACAGTCGGTCGAGTGCTGGACCTCTTCCTCGCTCAAGAGCAGCGGCGAGGGATTGCCCTGAGCGCGCCACCACTTAAAGATAGGCTCGGCGTCGGCCAGTTCCGCCGGCGTCACGCGCGTCAGCACGCACAGGACATTCAGATCGGAAAACTCGCCGTGATGATTGCCGGAGGCCGCCGAACCATACAAAATGACGGATACGAGCCGGTCACGCTCGGCCTTGCGAAGACGATCGACTAACTCCTGGAGCTTTTGTTCCATGTTTACCAGTCGCTGGAGGCGCCGCCGCCGCCGGAATCGCCTCCTCCAAAACCGCCAAAGCCTCCACCACCGCCGCCACCACCCGAATCATAACCGCCAAACCCACCGCCACCCCATCCGCCGCCACCACCGCCGCGCCCTAATAGGTTACCGAGAATCATGCCGGTTAAGAAGCCACCACCACCGCCACCGCGCATGAGCACCAGCAAGACGATGATTCCGATGATAATAAACGGCCAGGGAATACCCGGGCGTTGTCCGACGACGCGGCGCTGCGGCCGCAGGCTGACATCCAACGTTACACCTTTGGCAGCGGCGATCCGGCTGCCCATCTCTTGGGCGGCGGCAAACAGCGCCGGGTCATAAGCATTCTGGCGCAACAACGGGCGGGCTTCGCGCAGCACGCTTCCGTCGAACCCGTCGGGCAGAAGCGGCTCCAGGCCATAGCCGATTTCAAGGCGATCGCGGTGGTCCTTGATCGCCAGCAGCAGCATGATGCCTTCGTCCTTGCCCTTCTTGCCGACGCCCCATTTGCGATATAGGGTATTGGTGACGTCGTCAATCGGCTCGCCGTCCAAGGTATCGATGGTGACGATGGCCATCTGGACGCCGGTGACCTGCTCGACGCGTCCGCAGTAGGCTTCCAGACGCAGCCGGGAAGAATTCTCGAGCACATGGGCGAAATCGCTCACGTAACCTTGGGGCGTGAGCTTGTTGAGGTCGAGGGCGAATACAGTTGAGGCAAAAAGCAACACAGGCAAGAATGCCTGTGCCACCGCGCGACCTTTAGGTTTTAGCAGGCGAGGTCCTCACGCTTGACGCGAAATTCACCCAGGTTGCCCAGCACCGCCAGCGCGATGTTCTTGGGATTGAAAAACTCCTGTGCGATGTGCTGAATCTGCTCGGCGGTGACGTTCTCGATGCTTTGCAGCATTTCGTCCAGAGTGAAGAAATGCTTGAAGTACAACTCCTGGCGCGCCAGGTTGCCCATGCGGCTGGAGGTGGATTCGAGCCCTAGCATGAACGAGCCTTTCAGATGATCCTTGGCCCGCCGTAATTCCTCTTCCGGGACCAGGTGCTCTTTGAGCTCGCGGAACTCCTTCACGATGCAATCGATCACTTGGCGGGCTGATTCCACCGATGTGCCAGCGTAGATGGCCAGGCATCCGGTGTCGCGATACATGCCGAGCTCGGAGTAAACCGCATATGCCAGACCCTGCTTCTCGCGAATGTTCTGAAAGAGTCGCGAGCTCATGCCGCCGCCGAGCACGGTGTTCAAGGCATAACAGGCAAAGCGCATTTCGTGCGGAAACGGATAAGCGGGGACGCCGAGGTAAAGATGAGTCTGCTCGAGCGACGTCTTGTTACGGAATACCAGGCGCGAGTGCGGCACGGGCGGATGGCCGGGCGAGGGGTGGCCGTTTACTCGCAGGTCCTCGAAGTGCTCTCGTGCCAGATCCACCAAGCGGTCATGATTCAGGTTACCGGCGGCGGTGATCAGGATATTCGACGGCGAATAATAGCGGTGGTAATAATCCTGAATCCTCGCGCGACTGAAATTCTTTACCGTTTCCTTGGTGCCGAGGATCGGTTTGCCCAGCGGATGATCTTTCCAGAAATTACTCGAAAAGATCTCGTGCAGGAGGTACTCGGGATTATCGACCTCCATCTTCAGCTCTTCGAGAATGACACCCTTTTCCTTTTCGATATCGTCGTCGCGGAACAGTGGATTCAAAACCATGTCCGCGAGAACATCGAAGGCTAACGGAAGATGTTCGTCGAGCACTTTAGTGTTATAGCTGACCATTTCCTTGGCGGTAAAAGCGTCTAGTCCTCCGCCGATCGAATCCACCGACCGGGCGATGTCCTCAGCCGACCGGTGGGTGGTTCCCTTGAAGACCATGTGCTCGATGAAATGTGACAACCCGTTTTCCTCAGGCGTCTCGCAGCGCGAGCCGGTACCGATCCAGATGCCCAGAGAAACTGATCGAACGTGGGCCATGTGTTCGGTGATCACACGCACGCCGTTTGGCAACGTAGTGCTGTCGATATCGGGGATCTTGCGCGGTGCGATCTCGATGATTGTGGCCACTAGTTCTATTTTATCGCGTCCACGGAAGCCCGGCGTGATATAGTGAAAAGCAGTGCAAAGTATTGTAGGACTAGAACTTGCTGATCTTAAAGAAGCCCTCGGAGCGGACCACGCGGCATTTCGGGCCCAGCAGGTTTATGAGGCTGTGTACCGGCAAAGGGTAACTGATCTCGATCATGTCTCCACCCTCCCTTTAAATCTAAGAAAAGATTTGGCTTCTCGGCTATCAATGGGGCTTCCGAAGCTCGTAACCGAGTTCCATTCGAGCGACGGAACGCGGCGATATCTGCTCGGACTAGAGGACCAGCGGACCGTGGAGACGGTTCTGATGCCCGAGGAGGGCCGGGACACGATCTGCATTTCGAGTCAGGTCGGATGTCCGGTGAATTGCCAGTTTTGCCTGACAGCGCAGATGGGGCTGGAGCGGAATCTGACAGCGGGTGAGATCGTGGGGCAAGTCCTGTTCGTAATGCGGACGCATCAACTGGCGACCGAAACAGGCCGGCTCAACATCGTGATGATGGGAATGGGCGAACCGCTACTGAACTTGGCCAACGTAGTCAAAGCCACCCGGCTGCTGACCGATCCCAAGGGCATCGGACTCTCGCCACGCCGGATTACGCTGTCGACCGCGGGCATCATTCCGAAGATCATTGAACTGGGCCGCCAACCGATCCGGCCCAAGCTGGCGATCTCACTGAATGCATCCACCGAAGAGCAGCGTCGCGAGCTGATGCCGATCACGCGTAAGTATTCGCTGAAGGATCTGTTGGCGGCCTGTAAGGCTTATCCGCTGCGAACATGGGAAAAGCTGACCTTTGAATACGTGCTGCTCAAAGGCGTGAACGACACCGATGCCGACGCGCGCCGGGTGGTGAAGCTGCTGGCTCACTTGGACGCGAAGGTGAACCTTATCGCGCTGAATCCGGGGCCGGGGATTCGGTTTGAAACTCCCGATGCCGAGCGAGTGCAGGCGTTCCAGGCGATTATCAGGCGATCGATGCCGTGCTTTGTGCGCAAGCCGCGCGGGCGTGACATTTTTGCGGCGTGCGGACAGTTGAAGCGGCAGGAGAACGGCGTCAGTGTGTTGCCGTCGGCATCGGATGCGGCGTCACATCCGCGTTAGACATCCCCAGCGCCCATTTGATAGCTTCCAGGTACATCTTTTGCACGTCGGGACGATCCCAGGTCTCCTCGCGATGGCCTAGCGTGTTGTAGTAGACGCGGCCCTTGCCGTACATCTTCGCCCAAATGATCGGGAAATCCTTGTCGGTGCGATGTTCGGGCATCACCTTAGGGTTGCTGAGATCGAGCTTCGAGGCGTCCAGGCGCGCGATGACATGCGTCTTGTCGCGGGAGAAGTTGCGCTCCTGATACATTTCGTCGTTGAAGACGAACTGGCGCGGAAAATCCTGCATACCGGGAAAGTTGGAGTCTTCGACGACGACGGGCGCTTCGAAGACACCCCACGGATGTTCCTTGAAGTATCCTCCAGTCATTTCACCGTACTCGGGCCATTCATAGAAGGTGTCGGTCGCGCTGTGTACGCCAATGAAGCCTTTTCCATCGTCGTGGACGAATGCAAGAAGGTCTTTCTTCTGCTGGGGGGTCATGTCCAGTTCGCCGGTGGTGTAGAAAACCACGGCGTCGAAATAGTCGAGGTTCTTGGCGTTTCCAGCGGCCAGCTTCTGTTTGGTGATCAGTTGCGTGTCGGTCCGGATGTAGGTGTCGTAGACCCCGGAGCGGCGCCCGATTTGTTCGATGGTCGCGAGCGAATGCGAAACCGAATCGTGCTGGAAGCCGGCGACCGCGCCAATGGCCAGAATTTTCTTTTTCTTGGGCTGGGCGGGTAGCGTCGACGCTAAGGCAACGCTCAAAGCTAAGGCAAGCAAGAAGCGGGGCATGAATTTAGCATACAGGAAGCAGCAGGAAGCCGGACGTTCACATCTTTTGAACCCGGCGTAGCGTATAAATCTCGGGGTGAAGGTTCGCGTCTTTGAGCTTTTTCCAATCGTCGGAGACCTGAATCAATTTGCCGCTGATGTGGTTGGACTGCTCGGAAGCGAGAAACAAGGCGAGCTGGATCTGCTTGTCGGGAGCCACGCCGCCGGTTTGGCGGAGTTCTAGAGCCTCCTCCGTTTCCTTCCAGCCGGCTTTATCACCGGCGCGAAGAATCTCGTCGGTCATATGCGTGTAAGCGCCGCCCGGCCCCATGCAGTTGATCTGGACGTTATGGTCGCGAATTTCTTCGGCTACGGTTTCGACGAAGCGCACCAGTCCGGCCTTGGCGGCGGCGTAAGCAGAGAGATTGGGCCGCGCCGCGGTTGCGCCGGTGCCGCCCAGCACGATGATCTTGCCTGAGCGCTGCTCGATCATGTGCGGCAGCACGGCCTTGCACGCATTCATCACGCCGACGAGATTGGTCTGGATGGTCTCAGCCCAAGCCTTGGGGGATTGTTCCACCAGTGGCCCGATGGGTCCTTGGATGGCCGCCGCACAAATCAGAACTTGCACGCCGCCGTAGTGTACGCGCATGCGGTCCACCGCCGCGGTGACCTGCTCGAAATCGGTGACATCGGCGCGGATGCGAAGGGCATTACCCCCGGCGTGCTCGATTTCCAGATGCGCCAGGTCAAGTTCGGCCTTACTGCGAGCCAGCAGGCCCACTCGACAGCCGGCGGTGGCGAACCCGATCGCCAGCCTCTTACCGATGCCTCGTCCCGCACCTGTTACGAGCACACCGGCATTCGTCAAACTTTGCACTCTCGAGGCCTTCCAATTCTCGAACTACTGTTTGGGCGGCTTATCGCCACCTTTCGAATCGTTGGCCGGGGCCTCCGGCGGCGCCTTTCGATCGAAGCCGTCTTGATATGCTTCCACGCCCATGGAAGGAACAGCAATCTTGATCACTTTGCGGCTGTCGTCCAGCCAAAGATCCATGCTAATGGCCTGGCCCTGCGGTGTTTTGGTGTTCATTGTAATGTGATTCAGGTCAGCGGTCTTGTTTGCGAACTCAACCGGCTCGCGGCCTTTAAAAACGACCGTGGCAGACACCTCTGCCTGACCGAGAACGTAGACAGGAAATTGCTGCGGATCTTGGTTTGTCAAATCGGCTCGCATGGCCAAAAAGCTCCATGGATAGAGCGGCAGATTGGCGTTGACGACAATCGCACCCGCCGACACGCTGTCTTCACGGGTCTTCGGTCCTTGGCCGTTGTCGATTTCGCTGCTCGCCTTTCCTTCTGCGAAGGTAGTCTTCACATTCATCGGGATCTGGCCGAGCTTGGCTTTAGCGCGGGCTTCGATCGGCTGATACTTGTCATCGGTGACCACTTTGAACTGCTCGATATCGATCTTCATGGTGCCCATGGTGGCATTGCCGGAGCCGCTCACTTCGATCTTGCCGTTTGACTTGTCAACCGTATAGGTCTCAGACGCCATGGGCTTGCCGGCCATATAGATGCTTAACTTGCCCCCGCTGTCGCTGCTGCCGCCAGTGCTGCTCGAAGCCACCGGCGCTTGCGTGGGAGTGGGCTTCGCCGCGGCTGGTGGCGCTTTCTTCAACAGGCCCTGGATCTCGGGCGGCAGGTCGAAGCGATCCTTCGGCAGGTCGACATTGACCTCCATCTTCTCGACCGCGATGAGGAATTCCTGGCCGGCGGCGCGATTGATCATTTTATGCGGGACCATGATATCGCCCTCTTTTCGATAGTCGTCGGCGACGACTTCGGCCGTGATCTCTCCCATTGGGGTGTTGCGAGTAACCGTGGTTTTGATCAGAAATCCGGATTTCTTGTCGAAAAATTCGTTGGCCGGTTTGCCCTCTTTGGGAGTGAGGACTATTTTGTAGCATTCGTGGCCCTCCACGGTTTCGACGCCGGCTGTTTCCGCCTTGGTGTACAGCTTTCGCCAATTCAGGGCAGCGTTGAACGTGCCGTCGCGAAGAGAGCCCGCTTTTTCGTCGCCTTGTTTGATGCGAGGGCCTTGCAAAGCGGAATTTTCCCACGCAATTTCACCGTTGCTTCCGGATTCGATCTTTCCGATGCCTTCGATTTCGATGACTGCGAGGTTCTTGTCGGGTTCGGCCTGATATACCGTCATGGTCCCCTTGATGCCACGGCCCGTGAATTCCATGGAGCCGCGCATGACCTCGTTGTGACGCTTTTCAAAAGCGGCCTTGCCGCCCGTGACCTCTATCGACCGATCCAGAACGGTTTCGGCCTTAGGGAGGGCCTCGTCGGCGCAGAACAGCGGAACAGAACTCAGCAGAAGCGACAGTGCGAGCGTATTCATAGTGGACCTCGGCGTTTCCTTCAGGGTACCGCAGGGAGGTAGCCAGTTGCGAAAATGGCTGATGTGAGGGTCCGCACGGCAGTGGCGGAAGATGCACCGGCAATTGCAGGCATCCTGCATGATACTTTTGCCGAGTTTCGGCCGCTCTACACTTCTCAAGGCTTTGCGGCGACGGCCATCGGCGTCGAAGAAGTACTGGTTCGGATTACCGAAGGTCCGGTCTGGGTCGCGCTGTGGGGGGATTCAATCTGCGGCACGGTAGCCGCGGTAGCAAGGGGGCGAGCGCTCTACGTACGCGGAATGGGTGTGCTTCCGACAGCCCGCGGCAAGGGAACCGGCGAAGCCCTCTTACAGCAAGCTGAGACCTTCGCAATCGAGCACGGCCTCGAGACGCTCCTTCTGACGACAACCCCATTTCTCATTTCAGCCATTCGTTTATATGAGAGATTCGGCTTTTGCCGCACTCCCGACGGTCCGAGCGATCTATTTGGGACGCCGCTTTTCACCATGGGAAAAAGGTTGAGTCCTTCCGAGGCGAGCCGCTAGACCAACCAAACTCACGAGCCAATCGCTAGTGGTTTGCCGATTTCCCAATGGTGTCCGAACGGATCTACAACTCGTCCGAGGCGCCAACCATATTGATTGCTGACGGGCGAAACAACCGTGGCTCCCGATGCGACGGCTCGCTCAAACGCACCATCCGGATCCTCCACAGTCATCACCATGCGCACAGAACCACCGCCCAGAGACTCCGGACTGAAGTTCAAATGCTCTGGCGACTCGTCAGCAACCCAAAATTCCGCATCCGCAACGCCCAGCCGGGCGACCACCGCTCCATCCTCGGCGTCGATGCGGAACAATTCACGCGCCTCGAAGGCTGCCTTATAGAACAAGATTGCACGCGCTCCGTTTCGAACCGAGAGCATGGGGGCGATAGTGATCCTCTGTGACATCTGCTAGCGAATGGTCGCAGTGAAGACTTCTTCCATGGCCAGGTTAGTTCGGCAGCCTGGGGCGAAGTTCAACTGGTCGCGGCTGTCGGTCCAGATGGCATGCGAAATTCCGTTAAAGGAAACCAGGCCTTCATAGTCGCCGTACTGATTGCCATAATCGATGGCGCTGCAAGGAAACACGCCGTTGCAATCGTGCTCATTGGAGCTGGCGGTGGTCACACGAGAATTAGGAGAAAGCCAGCTGGTTCCATCGGACGAACGGCTGAAATAGACGTCAGTCATGAATCGCTGGCCCGTGGTGTCGTTGCGCGTATCGTAGAAAGATATGTTTACTTCTCCGGTCACGGCGTCGACGGAGAGCCACTGATAGAACCGGTCGATCGAACCGCTTAAGGTGTCGGCGACACGCTGGGGCACCGACCAGGAGAAGCCCTTGTCATCGGAAAAAGCGGTGAAAATATCAGTATTCACGCCATTCGAAGCCAGATCCGTCCAGGAGCAGTAAAGCCGACCGCGATGCGGACCGATGGAACGATCGGCGTCGCACGAAGGATAAATGAGCGCCCGCCGGAACGAGATGGCAGGGATTCCGATATCAAATGCGATCGACTTGGTAGCAATGACGCCGGGTGTGCCAAACGTCACGCCACCGTCGGAGGATCGATTGAAGGCGATCGTGTTGGCAGCGATATCGTTCCAGGCCGCGTATACTTCTCCGTTAGGGCCGACAAACGGCTGGGCCGCGATGACTCGTCCCGGGCCTTTCGGATTATCGATGCGGACGATGGAAAAGCTGGCGCCGTGATCGGTGGAGCGTGCGAAACGGATGCCGCCGCTGGTCGATCCGCCGCTGGCCGCGTCCCAAGTCAGATAGATATTGTCGCGGAAGGGGCTGTTTAGATTCGTATCGGCGGCGATCATCGGTTTGTCGTTGAAATGGTCACTGCCGCTGGAGAAGGAAAAGAAATTGGCCGAGGGGTAAGTTTTTCCGCCATCGGTGGAACGGGCTACGGCCAGCTCAGTGCCATTGATCCCATTGCCATGGCCGAAGAACACGACGATGTAGCTATAAAACACATTCCCTCGCGTGTCGAAGGCCAGGCTGGGGTCGGAACCAAAGTCGGTTCCGTTGGTACCTATTGCAGGAGGAAGCGGCAGATCGACGCCGGTCCAGGTGGCCCCGCCATCCGAGGACGAATAGCCGCGCATCGGATCCCGGAAGATTTCATTCGAGCCGCCGGCGATCGACTTCGCATTCAGGGTGTTCAGCGTGATGAAAGTCTCGCTCTGCGGACCGCACTCATTCGACACGTCCACGTTGGTTCCGACTACCGGCGCGGAGCTGGTGATTCCCGCGGGCGCGTTTGCGCCATTCGTCAGCAGGGTCTGATATTTGGCCCACCAGCGGGGCGTGAAAGAGTTGTTATTGTTCTGAGCGGAAACGAGAACAGTAGAAAAAATTGCTGCGATCACGAGCCGATTGGAAAAAGACATAAAACCTCCGGCTTTCAAGATACCAAAGGAGGCTAGGAACTTCTTAGCGTCTTTGTGATGTCGTCGATCATCATAAGCGTGTTCTCGCGGACGGAGGCCACGAAGGAATGGCAAGGCAAATCAGGCGAGGCGTATTTGTAAGTGATGCCACGCGATGAACTCACCACCGCACCCAGCCCGTCAGGATTGAAACACGCCGCGGCGCTCTCGGCACTCCCTCCCTGCGCACCATAACCGGGAACCAGGATGAGTGCGCGAGGCATCAGAGTGCGCAATTTGCGGCCGTCCTCGGGGAAAGTCGCGCCAATGACCGCTCCGATGGAGCTATAGCCTGATTCGCCGATGAGCGTGCGTCCGAGTTCGTCCACTGTGACGGCGATCGACTCATACAGAGGACGCCCGGTAGCCGCGACCGGCTGATCCTGAAAATCGCGTGAGCCGGGATTCGAGGTTTTCAGAACGATGAACAGTCCTTTACCGTACCGGGCACAGGCGTCGACAAACGGTAATAGACTGTCCCGGCCTAGGTAAGGAGTCACGGTGGCGGCGTCCGCGTCGAAGACTTTCTGTTTGTGGCCCAGGACGTCGGCTTCGCCGAGAAATGCCGCAGCGTAGGCTTCGGCAGTGGATGAGATGTCGTTGCGCTTGCCGTCGGCGATGACCAGCAGCCCGCGCTGCCTGGCAAAGGCGACCGTATTCTCGAACGCCTCGACGCCGGCCGATCCGTACTGCTCGAAAAATGCGAGCTGCGGCTTGACGGCGGGAATTAGATCGGCGACTGCGTCGATGACCAATTCGTGAAAATCAGTGATGATGGAGCGGATCACCTCGCGCGAAGGTTCGCCGCGTCCCGATTTAATAAAGGCCGGCATGAGGTCGATGCGTGGGTCCAGGCCAACCACGCAGGGGTTGCCTTTGGCGCGGATGGAGTGGATGAGTCGGTCGGCAAATACCGTCATGGGCTTGTATTATTGTGCCATTCTGATATGATCGGCCACGTGCGAACGTCGGGGATTTTATGTCTAACGGCTGCGTGCCTCGCCTCATCCGTAGTTTTCGCATCAGAGGTTTCACCGGATCGTGTCCGCGAAGCTGCTACGAAGGCAGTCGCGCTGATTCAAGCATCGCAGAAAAATTGGGCCGGGAAGGAGAGCTGCTACTCGTGCCATCACCAGTCTTTGCCGCCGTTGGCGTTCCGCGCCGCCAGGGAACACGGCATTCCTGTGGACGAGGCGGCTACGCGGGCCACTGCCGAACGTGACTTCGCCCTGTTTAGCGACATCAACCGCGCTGTGCAGTTCACGCATGTTATCGATCCGGCGATTAGCGAATCGTACCTGATGCTCGGAGCCGAGGCCGCCGGGGTCCGTCCAAATCTCGTGACCGCGGTCTATGCCCGTTTCACCGCGGCGCGCCAGAAGGCTGACGGCCACTGGGACACACTCGACGTGCGTCCTCCGCAGTCGTACAGCATAGTGACCGCTACTGCAATTGCGCTGCGTGCTATTCAACTCTATGGCCACCCTAGTCTCGCGGCCGAAACGAAGTCGCGGGTGGAGCTCGCGCGTAACTGGCTCGACGCGCAACGCCCGAGTGTGACCGAGGAGCGCGCGATGCAGTTACTTGGATTGAAGTGGGCCGGAGCGAAGCCGGAATCGCTCGCGAAGCTCGCGTCTGCGCTCAAGGCCGCTCAGCAAACTGACGGAGGATGGAAATCGCGTGATGGCCGGACGAGCGATGCCTATTCGACCGGTGAAGCGCTGGTCGCGCTACAGGAATCTGGCGGCGTGCCAGTGAGCGATGCCGCCCTCGAGCGGGGCCTGAAGTTTCTACTCGACACCCAGGCTCCGGATGGCTCCTGGCATGTGGTCTCACGAGTGCATCCACCCGCTCCTGTGAGCCCTCCGTATATTGAGACCGGCTATCCGTACGAGCATGATCAGTTCATCTCGATCATGGGCGCAAGCTGGGCGGTTCGTGCGCTAGCCGCTTCGCTCGGACCTGCTCGCAAAGCCGAGGTTCCCGCGGTGCAGGCGGCTTCGCTGAAAGATGTCGAGCCTTGGATGGAGAAGGCGCTGTTCGGAAGCCCAGCCGACCTACGGAGTCTGCTCGATAAAGGACTGGACCCGAATGTGGCGACGAAATCGGGCGGCACGACGCTGCTGATGCTGGCTCAGCCCGACCTCGAGAAAACGAAGCTGCTGGTGGAGCGAGGAGCAAAGATCAACGCACATGCCAAGACCAAATACACAGCACTCATGGTAGCGGCCCAGTATCCCAACTCGAGCAACGCGATGCGTTTCCTCCTGGATCATGGAGCGGACGTGAGCCTACCGAGAGGCGAGGGCGCGCCATTGTTCAACGCCTCGCCGCTGGTGCTGGCCTCAGTGGCGGGCAATGCAGAAATCGTGCCTCGCCTGTGCCAAGCCGGTGATCGGATCGACAACAAGATGGTGCTCCTCGGCTCATTTCCCGCCACGCCCTTGTTGAGCGCCGTTTTCTTTCGCGATATGGCGCTGGCGCGCGCGCTGCTCAATGCCGGGGCCGCCGCGGACCAGCCGGATGACGATGGCATTACGCCGCTCGGTTGGGCGGCGATAGGCGCGGAAGCCCCCGTGGGACGCCTGTTGATCGAGCACGGAGTCGATGTCAACCGTGTTGATCACTTCGGCATGACGCCGCTGCTCTACGCCGCTTCAGTCGACTTCGGCGATACGTCGATGATCGAACTGTTGATCAAACACGGCGCAAACCTCGGCGCCCGCACCAAGCAAGGTCTGACTGCTGCCGACCTGGCGCGCAAGTACGGTCACACGGAACTTCTCAAGAGTTTGAGCGGCGGTCTGTAGCTCCAACTGAGTCTACTTCTTAGTCAACAGCGCGAGGCTTCCACCCGCCGGATAAGTCTCGATCTTGGTCCCGGCTGGGAAGCTGAGCGGTTTGCTGAAGTAGTAAGCCTGATCGAACTTGGGTTTGTAATCGTAAATCCAGATGAGTTGTTCGATGACTCCATCGGGAAGCTGGGCGATGGCTTTCACAGACGCCCCTTCCGCCAGCGACTTGGCGCGCGCGCCCACGAAGGTCTCGGGATGCTTGAGCTCCAGACGGCCGTCGACCACCACTTCAGCGCCGCTCTTGGGCGGCTTGTCGGCTGGATCAGGCGCGGTGAAGTCCGGGATCTTGGGCAGCAACGACGGTTCGCCTTCCGGAGATCCGCCCTCCACCCAGTCAGCAATGAGATGCAGTTCTTCCTGCGTGATCGCACGGTCATTGCGGAGTTCTCCAAAGCCTTTGATGGCGCTGAAGGGAGGCATCCGCCGCTCGAGAACCTCTTCCTTAATCGCTTTCGCCCAGGGACGCGCTTCGGTATAGGTCATGAGCGAAAAGGCTGAGCCGCCCTCACGATGGCAAGAGGCGCAGCGCTTGTAAACTATGCGGGAGATTTCGCGCGACCAAGTAATCTTTGTGGAAATAACATCGTGGGCGCTCAGTAAGAGACCGGCGCCCACGAGGAGGAGGAGGGTTATGGCTATCTTCGATACAACAGGCTTCACTGACCGCTTCCGCTGGTCGCGCCCTCCGTTTTCTTAGGTGTAAACAGATCGCGCAGGGTCATGTCAGCCGGGATCACGATGTCGTAAAAACCAATCATCATCTCTTCCGAACTTTGCTCTCCGAAACGAACGGTGGCAGTCGGGTCTGGATTCTTCGGGTTGTTGGGCGAGTTGTCGTACCAGCCCGTACACTCGATGCGCGCTCCCGGGGGAATCGTTAGGGGCTCGGCCAGTTTGTAGTCGAGCTGCCAGAAGAAGTCGTACTTGGGCACGCGGAGCAGGGTTTCAGTCCTCCCATCCGCATATACGATGCGATATTCGAACGATTTCCCACGCAGGTGCATATGCGGGAAGAAGTTCAAGATGGTCGCGCCATTCGGAAACACGTTCTTGGCGTCCACGCGATAATTTGGATCGCCGGGAGGAATCTTGAAGCCGAGATTGTTGCCGCCGATGGTGATGGCGCGCTCCGTGGGTTTCTCTTTTGCGAACACCATCCCGACCTTGGTGTGATCCGTAGTCTCTTTACCGGTGGTCGTGTAGTGGATCTGCAGCACCAGGTCGGACCCAGCCTTGATCATCTTACCTAACCCGGGTCGCCACATCTCGGGGATTTTCCCCGGAGTGTAGATCATGAGAATATCGTTGCCGCCGCCGGATGTGTTGTTGAAATCTTTCCCGTTGCCCGGAGGAGTGTACGGAACGCCAGGCTGGGCTTCGCGCAGCCACTTCGACTGAGGATCGCGGACGAAGATCACCACGTGATGCACGACGGTGCGGTCGCTCGGACGCGCCTCGGCAGCTTGAATCCATTGGTCTTCGGTGAATTTGGTGGGCAGTACCACATACTGATACTGGATGTCGCCCGTGGCGGGGATGTGGAACGTGTTCATGTCCAGCACGAGATCGGGCTTCGGAATGTTCCAGCCTTCGGTAAATGTGCGTGGCTTCGGTGCGTCCTTGTAGTCGCCCTCCTTGGCGCCGCCATCCACCCAGGCGACCAGGGTATCGATCTCCTGCTGGCTCAGCGAGCGGTCGTCTGAAAAGTGGCCGACCTGCGGATCGGCGAACCAGGGCGGCATCTTCTTGGTGACGACGTCTTCCTTGATGGCCTTGGCCCACGGACGCGCGTCATTGTAGGACATCAGCGCGAAGGGTGCGATCTCACCCGCCCGATGGCATTCCTGGCAATGCTGCTGCAGGATCGGCTCAACATCCTTGTGGAAGGTGGCCTGCGGCGGGGTAGCGGACCATGCACAGACGGCGGCCGAGGCAAGCAGAAAAGAGAGTGACTGGGCGCGGCTCATGGTATTAATCGGACCTTCCGGCCGGGCGCTGCAACGCCGTCGGATCGGAATGGGCATCGAACGAGACGTCGAAGAATCCGACCATCATTTCTTCAAAGGTCTGATCGCCCCAACGCACTTCCTTAGTCGGATCGGGGTTGGATGGGTTGTTGGTGGAATTGTCGTAATGCGCCGTGCATTCGATGCGCGTGCCTTTGGGCAGCAATAGCTCTTGATCCAAGGCGTACTGAATCTGCCAACTGAAATCGTATTTCGGAACGTTCAGAAGAACCTGGGTCTCGCCGGACGGATAGACGGCTTTGTAGAGAAAATCCTTCCCACGCAGGTGCATGTGCGGCAGCAGGCTGACCAGGTTCACATCTTGCTGCAGTGTGGCATGGGAGTGTGCTTCATAATTGGCATCGCCGGCCGGAATTTTGATGAAGTAGTTGATCGCCATCATGCTCATGACCCGTTTTTGCGGCGGTTCCTTGGCGAAGATCAGGCCGAACTTGCTGCGGTCCGTGACCGCTTTCCCGTTAGGCGTGTAGTGCAGCTGCAAAACGATGTCGGAGCCGGCTTTGATCAGCTTCGCTTCGCCAGGCCTGCATTGGCTAGGTGGAAGGCCTGGAGCGTAGCCGACCAGCATTTCACCCGGGATCTGCTCCTGGATATTTCCTTGGCCGCGTTGGCCATTGGCACTCACGGCACGGTGCGGGATATACGGCACGCCCGGTTGCGCGTCCTTCATGAAACTATTTCCCGGCGGACGCAGAAACGCGAGCACATGATGCACGGCCGAGCGGGCATCCGGACGAACCTCGGCGAACTGCACCCATTTGTCTTCGGTGAAGTTGGTGGGGATAACGACGTAGGTGTAATCGACGACTCCCGAGGCCGGTACGTCGATCGGCGTCGGGAGCTCAAATACCACATCCGGCTTTCCGATCTGCCAGCCTTCGAAGTACTCACGCGGTTTTGGCGCGTCCTTGGGGTTACCAGCAGGAGAGCCGGCATCTACCCAGGCGACCAGCGTATCCATTTCAGTCTGCGAGAGAGACCGGTCGTTAGAGAACTTGCCATAGTGCGGATCGGCCGACCAAGGCGGCATCTTCTTGGTCAGGACCGCCGTCTTCATGGCCTTCGCCCACGGCCGAACCTGATCGTACGTCATGAAGCTCATGGGAGCCACTTCGCCGGGCCGGTGGCACTCCTGGCAACGGTTCTGAACGATCGAAGCAACGTCCTTGTAATACGTAACGCTGCTTGGAGCAGCTACGGCCACAGCCGACAATACGACTGTGAGTACGGCACCTTTGAGTTTCATCCTCTTCCTCCGCTTACTCTGTGTTCTGTTTAAAGGCCTGGTCCGCCGCTGGCTGCCGGCTTGGGTTGGTTCTTAGGCCGCATCAGATCCATGGCCGTCTTGTCCATTGGGACCGACACGTCGAAGAAACCGATCATCATCTCTTCCCAGGTCTGTTCGCCCCAATGCACTTCTTTGGTCGCATCCGGGTTGTATTTGTTGTTCACCGAGTTATCGAAGTGCGCGGTGCACTCGATCACAGTACCCTTGGGCAACAACTTCGGCTTCGCCAATTCGTAGGTAAGCTGCCAATTGAAATCGTAGTTGGGCACGTTAAGCAGTGTTTCTTTTTCGCCGCTTGGATAGGTCACGCGATATTCGAAGTCCTTGCCGCGGAAGTGCATATGCGGCAGCAGGTCAATCAATGTGGAGTCGTCCTGAAGTGTGATTTTGGCGTCCACCCGGTAGTCGGACTCCCCCGGAGGAATGGCGAATTGCGGGTTGGCAGCAGCCAGTGTCAGCACACGTTCGGTCGGCTTTTGGGTTGCGAATACCAACCCGACCCTGGAGATATCGGTGCCGACTTTGCCGTTGGCCGTGTAATGCATCTGGAGCACGATGTCGGAGCCGGCTTTCACCAGCTTGGCCTGGCCCGGCTTCAACACGTCGGGAAGCGTTCCCGGCGCGTAACCCGCCAGGAAATCGCCGCCGAAGCCGAGTCCGCCGCCTCCACCTTCGCGCTTTTGCCCGTTTTGTACATTGCCCCTTCCATCGGCTTGCCGCTCTTGCTCTCTGGGAACGAAGGGCACGCCGATCTTGGCATCCTTCAGCCAGGGATTACCAGGCTCGCGGATAAAAGCAATTATGTGATGCACTGCGGTGCGGTCGCCGGGCCGCGCTTCGGCCATCTGTACGTACTTATCTTCGGTGAAACCCGTGGGGACGATAATGTACTGGTAATCGATGGTGCCGGAGGCCGGAACGTTGAAAGCTACCGGCATGCTGAGCACCATGTCGGGCTTTCCGATCCGCCAGCCTTCCACCCAATCGGTTGGTTGGGGAGCATCTTTGGGATTGCCCGCTTTGGCTCCACTGTCGACCCAGGCGACCAGTGTGTCCATGTCTGCCTGCGCCAGCGACCGGTCATTGGAAAACTTGCCGTAATGCGGATCGGCGTACCACGGTGGCATCTTCTTGGTCACGACGGCGGTTTTGATGGCTTTGGCCCACGGGCGGGTCTCGTCATAATTCAAGAACGCCATTGGAGCCGCTTCGCCAGGCCGGTGGCAGGTTTGACAATTTTTCTGTAATACTGGCAACACATCCTTATAGAATGTGGGTTGCGGAGTGGTCGCCGCCGCAGCCAAGGCAACAGAGCACATAGACAGCACGAGTGAACGCATTAACAGCCTCCCTAGGGATCTCTACCTTTCATGATACGGGAGTCTGACCAAAATTGATCCTGTCAAATCGGACCCAGCCCCGAAAAAAACGGTTGTTTTGAGGTTGTTGAACGCTGCGGCGCGCACGATCCATAGTAGCTCTACTTCCGATCAAGCTTCGATCGGGCTTGTACTTGGTAAGATTACCAGGGATGGTTAAGGTATTTTCACTCTCGTATGTTGTTGACAAATGGGTTATCATAGACCCTTACAGCTTTTAGTACTGTTAACTACCCTTTTTAAGGACATCATGCCCTCGAAAAAGCCCGGCACGGCTGTGCCGCCCTCTCCTGCCCGCATTCGCCCGCTGGATCTTACCAGATTCCGTAAGAAAGCTGGTATATCGCTGGAGCAGATCGCTGATCGTACCAAGATCAGTTTGCGATTTCTGCAGGCCATTGAAGCCGAGGATTTCGAGAAGCTCCCTGGTGGTATCTTTAGCACCAGTTATTTGCGCCAGTATGCCGCACAGATCGGCTACGATGAGGTCGAATTGCTTACGCAGTTCGATCGCAAGATGAATCCGCAGCCGGTAAGTGTCGAATCAGATCGGGAGACCGGAAGCCGAGGTTTTCTGGACCGTTGGCTGCGAATTCCAGCGCAAGCGCAACGCTAAGAGCGTCAGTTTGGCAAGCTAGTATTCCCAAACAAAGTATAAGGGATACTACTCTCAATTGGCACCCTAATCCCTACGATCAACTGCCCGAGCGTCGATAAGGAAAGCTAGGGATGATCGGGCAATGAAAATAAACAGTTCTGAACGCATGCCGTTCTCCGAGTTGGCGCGCTCCAGCGCGGCAGGGTCAGCGGGAGAAAGCAAAGGCATCACCGGTTCGTCAGGACCATCGTTGGGAGCTGATCGAGTTCAGCTCTCGAATCTCAGCGCGAACCTTACGGCCACGCTGAGTGATTCCGCCGCGCATTTCAGCAAGCTTTCTTCTTTGGGCGTAGCGGTATTGAGCGGCCGGTACCAAGTGGATGCGGGAGCGGTGAGCAATAGTATCATTCGCCACAGTCTGCAGGTTGGGGGGGCGAACTACATCTAAATGGGTGGGCCATGTTGAACATGAACGCGGAGTTGGGACAGATCAAGGCTGCCCGAGGCAGCCTTCAGAAATTCCGTTTGAAGTTGTTGCGACCCTCAGCAGCGGCTCTCGAGAGCGGCTCCGACGATCTGCTGTTTGCGGTGGAGCACCTGGAACGGCTAGAACCTGTCTTGAGATCGCGAGGCCCGTGCTCCTTAGCTGTCGAAGAAGCTCTGCGCTTGGAGGTCGCTGGTCTGCGGCGCGATTTGCTGCAAGTAAATGCATTGCTCCAAGGCGCGGGTAGCTTCTATCAAGGCTGGTCACGACTGTTAGGCTGCGCGGGGGATGACGGAGCGGCTAACTACACGGCCAGTGGCCAGCCCAGCGCTTTATTTCCGAACATCACGAAGAATGCGGTGATCCATGGGTAGTCTGATGATTGCACTAATGAACACGGCAAATTCGATGAAGGCCGTGGAGCAGGCGCTCACCGTGACGGAGAACAATGTCGTCAATGCTTCGACGCCAGGCTATGCCAAGCAGACGGCGACATTTGTAGCTCAGCCCTTCGATCTCACGGTGGGCCTACCCGGAGGGGTGGCCGCCGGACAGGTGCAGAGTTCGCGCGACGCATACGCCGAGCAGGCGGTCCGCAACCAGCAGACGGACGTCAATTATTACCAACAGAAGGTTACGGATCTGACATCGATGGAGAGCTATTTCAGTACATCCAGCACATCCGGGATCGGGCCGGCGATGACCAGTCTGTTTCAGAGCTTTTCCACGCTGAGCGTAAATCCGAACGACACCGTTTCGCGCCAGAACGTCATTAACCAGGCGCAGAGCGTGGCCCAGAACTTTCAGAGCACGGCATTGGGTTTGGAGAGTCAAGGAACTAATATCGACCAGGAGACCAACAGTACGATCGCTACCATCAACCAGTTGGCCGGGCAAGTGGCCACCATCAACGGGGAGAACCGGGTGGATCCTTTCGGGGGAGTCAACGCCGGAGTGGACGCCCAGTTGAACTCCACCCTGGAACAACTCTCGCAAGTGGTAAACTTCACGGCGCTGCAGCAGCCCGATGGTACGGTTACTGTGTACATTGGCGGCCAGACCCCCTTGGTGGTGGGCGGACAAACCTTCGCTATCTCGGGAGACTTCTCGAAGCCACAGACGGCGGTCCGCAGCAGCACTGGAGCGGATATAACCGGCCAGATCACGGGTGGACAATTAAGCGCGATGCTGGACGACAAAAACAACGTCTTGCCCACCTACCTCCAAAGCCTCAACACATTAGCCCAAGGCGTGGCCGACCAGGTAAACACCGGCTTGTCAAAGGGCATTGACGAAAACGGCGCATCACCTGCGACCGATTTGTTCACCTATAACGCCAGCATCGGAGCGGGCGCGACACTGGCGGTGAACTCGCTAACGCCCGATCAAATCGCCGCCGCTCTCCCGGGGGCGCCCGGTGGAAACGGTAACGCGCTCAAAATGTCGGCCCTGGGCAATGGAGCAACCCTGAACAATTTTACGTTTGCGCAGTTTTATGGAAATATTGCCGCGCGGGTGGGCACCGATTTATCGGCCGCAACGGATAACCAAACCACCAAGCAGTCGTTGTTGAATCAGGCGCAGACTTTACGCCAGCAGGCTTCCGGCGTTTCGCTCGACCAGGAGGCGGCAAACTTAGTCGCCTTTCAGCGCGCCTATCAGGCCAACGCGAAAATGCTGACTGTGCTGGACTCCCTCTCCCAGTTCCTGATGAATGCGCTCCCGAACTCGTAACAAAGGATAATCCAATGATTACTTCTCTTGATCCCTCGGCCTTGAGCTTCCTCAATGGTATCGCCCTGATTCAGCAACGGGCCCAAACCGCAGAAAATCAGCTGACGACCGGCTTGAAGATCAATGCCGTCTCCGACGCGCCCGGGCAGATCGCCAACTTGTATGAGACCCGTTCCGAGCTGGCTCAAGCTCAGCAGATTGATACTAATTTGGGACAGGTCACGGCCGAAGTGAATACCGGCGAATCGACGCTCAGCTCAGCCGTAAACCTTATAGAGCGTGTTCAAACTCTGGCTTCGGAAGGCGCCACTGGTACGGCCACGGCGGCGACTCGGCAGAGCATCGCGGGCGAATTGGGGGGAATCATGCAGCAACTGGTGAGCACGGCGAATACTAGCGTAGGGGGCCGCTACATCTTCGCCGGTAACAGCGATCACACGCAGCCTTACAGCATCGACCTCACTCAATCCAACCCCGTCAGCGCGTACCAAGGCTCGGCTTCAACCCGCCAGATCCAGGCTGCGGATGGCACGACGTTCTTGGTCGCCCAAACCGCGCAGACTATCTTTGACGATCCAACCGGGCAGCAAAATATCTTCACCACGATCAACAATCTTCGATTGGCGATGTTGAATAACGATCAGGCCGGCATCAACGCCGCGATGCCCAATGTTCAATCTATAGATGGTTACTTAAACCACCAATTGGCCTTCTACGGCAACGTACAAAATCGCGTGACGAGTGAGACGAATTTTGGAGCTAACTATGAAACTCAGTTGCAGACGCAGTTGAGCGGTATCCAGGATGCCAATCTGGCGCAGGCCATCACCTTGATGCAACAATCTCAGACGCAAGAAACGGCGGCATTGCAGGCACGTGCGCAATTGCCGAAGACCAGCCTGTTCGATTACCTCGCATAAAGCAGGTGCAGGCGCTGACTGCGCTCAATAATGGAACGAAGAGGAAAGCACCCGGTTCGAGCTATCCACTATCGTGCTGGCGGTAAACGGGAATCGCCAATCGCGCACGTCTACACGACGCGCCCCCTCCGGATCGGCCGTCGGCGTAACTTGCCATAGAGGGTATTGCGCAAACTCCAGAAACTTACGGACGATAAAGACCTTGCCAGCAGCATCCAGCGCAGGACTTGGGGGAGGCTTATAAATAAGTGCACCATTGGTTGGATCGAATTCCGCCAGCAGGTTCATAGAAAAGTGCATGACGAACTCCGGCCGATCCACCCAACCGGCCCACTGGAAGGGATCGGCGGCCGAGCGCGGGAACGCGGCCACGCGGGTAGGAGGCCCACCCTGATAGACCCGCGAGTTTAGAGTATCGAGGGCGCGTTGATGGATCAGATACCGGCCGAAATCGTAAGCTGGAATGACAGCCAGTGCGAAAAGAGCGAGGCCTCGGCCGGCGCTGGGCTTGGCTCCAATTTCGGCGCTCACTAGTCTGCCGAGAAGCGGACCGAGAAAGGCCAGGGTGAGAACGCCCCAGATCCAAAGATCGGTGAGGCCGTTGAGATCCAGATGAAACCATTGCGAGGAAAAGGGCAGGAAAAATCGAACTCCATAGGTATTGGTCCAATCCAGCAACAGATGGCTGGCGACGCCGATAATCGACAACACATAGGCCGTCTTCCAACCGCGCATCGTCCGCCTAACTGCGCACACTAAAAGCACCGGAAGCAGCGCCATCACCGGCAGCATCGCAACTGAGTGCGTGACGCCGCGGTGATACTGGAAATAATTGAACGGTCCTCCGGCAATGGTGACGATGTCGATATCCGGAATGTTAGCAGCCAGCATGAGCACGAGAGTGGGCCGGGCATACCAACGGCTCAGGCCGGCACGGCTCAACGCCAAGCCGGTCAGCGTGTGGGTGAGGTTGTCCATGCGGTATCGGCGGGAGTCTGGCGGGCAGTCTTCGCGTGTCGAGTACGGAAGTGGTGGGGAACCAGCAAAGTCAGAGCGTTGGGAACGATCTCGACGCCAGCCGGCGCCAACCCGGCGTATTCACCATCCACTTGCAAATGGACCTTTCCATCGGCGGCCGCCGAGAACACCGCTCGCCGGGTGCGCAGGGTCGTGACGCCGCGCATATGCGAGTGTCGGCGGGCCGCGATGCCCAGCATGTACATGAGATAAGCGAACGAATTCGAGCCCTCGAACAATACCAGCTCGAACTGGTCGTCGAGCAGCGAGGCGCCCAAGGCAATTTCTAGGTCGCCACCGTAATTGCGAACGCGGCTGGCCAGCGCGAACCCGGCTTGAAAGGTCCGGCCCTCCGCTTCCACGGTGAACACCGGCAGGCGGCGGCCCAGCTTCGCGAAGCCGCCAATCCAATAAGCCGCTTTTCCCAACGCGGCCTTCACGCCCAGCGCCAAGTGATAGACAATGTCGGCATCCAGACCCGCGCCTGCCATTAGCAGAAAGTGGCGCGGACCTTCACTGGAACTCCGGTCGATCAAACCCACGGCCACCCGCTCCGGCGTCCATTCACCGACGGATGCAGCCGCACGTTCCATTGTTTTGCCTAGCCCCAACTCGTTTGCCAGCACATTGGCCGTTCCAGCGGGGAGAATACCCAGCGGCACGCGGGAGTGGACCATGCCGTTGAGAGCTTCGTTGATGGTCCCGTCGCCCCCGGCCACCAAGATGAGATCGGCGCCTTCTTCGATTGCGCGGCGCACCAGCTCCGCCGCTGTGCCTGGGCCAGTGGTGGACACTGCGTTGACAGAAATTCCTCCAGACGCAAGCACACCGATGGTGCGATCGAGCGCATGCTTCCTCCGCTGAAGCCCGCGTGCGAAAGGATTGTAGATGAGAAAGGTGTTCCGGTAGGTCTCGATAGTACCCTAATTATAGTAGAGATGCCATCCACGGACGCAGGCCAAGAAATCGACGAGCTGCGCGATCAGTTGCGTCACCACGAGCACCTGTATTACGTATTGGACCAGCCTGAAATCACTGACGCCGAATACGACGCGCTGATGCGCCGGCTGCAAGGACTCGAAGCCGAGCATCCTGAGCTAATCACCCCGGATTCTCCTACCCAGCGAGTGGGCGGCAAGCCGCGCGAGGGGTTCGTTAAGGTGCCGCATAGCTCGCCCATGCTCAGCCTGGACAATGCGCTGAACGAAGAAGAGATGCGCGAATTCGACCGGCGGGTACGAGATCTCCTGCGGGGCGAGCCCTTTGAATACGTGGCGGAGCTGAAGCTGGACGGTTTATCGATGGCGGTCCAATTTCGGAAGGGACAATTCGCTCAAGCGGTGACGCGCGGCGACGGGCTGGTTGGCGAGGACGTAACGGAAAATGCGCGCACCATCCGATCGATGCCCCTGAACGTCAAAACCGATCTGCGGGCGCTGGAAGCACGCGGTGAAGTTATCATGCCGCGAAAATCCTTCGACAAACTGAATGCGGAGCGTGAGCAACAACAGCTCTCCCTATTCGCAAATCCTCGCAACGCCGCGGCGGGCGCATTGCGGGCGCTCGATCCCAATGTAACGGCCGCGCGCCAATTGGAATACTTCGCTTATTTCTTGCTGGCAGAGGGCCAGTTTTACTATCCAAGTCATTGGGATTCGCTCGAAGCGCTGAAAGCGATGGGCTTCAAAGTGAATCCCTATCGCAAGCGATGCGCCGGTCTGGATGATCTGCTCGAGTTCTACCGGCACTGGGAGACTAAACGGGAATCGCTTCCCTATGAGATCGATGGTGTCGTGGTGAAGGTGGACTCGGTGAGACAACAGCAGTCGCTCGGCTGGACCGCCAAGGCACCACGCTGGGCCATCGCCTTCAAGTTCGCCGCGCATCAGGCTGAGACGTCGATCGAAGACATCCAGGTGAATGTCGGGCGCACAGGCGCGCTGACGCCGGTGGCGTTTTTGAAGCCGGTGAGTATCGGCGGAGTGACGGTGGCGCGGGCCTCGCTCCATAATGAAGACGAAATCGGACGGCTGAGCGTGGAGATTGGCGATCGGGTGCTGGTGGAGCGCAGCGGCGACGTGATCCCGAAGGTTGTGCGCGTGGTCAGCCAAGGCAGCGAGCGACGCCCGTTCCGCATGCCCAAAAACTGTCCGGTATGCGGCGGCGAGATCGTGCGGGAAGAAGGAGAAGCGGCCAGCCGTTGTATTAATACCAATTGCCCGGCGCGGCTGCAGCAGTCTATCCTGCACTTTGCAGCGCGCGGTGTGATGGATATCGACGGCATGGGCGACGTTCTGGTAGAGCAGTTAGTCACGCGGGGGATGGTCAAGAGCGTAGCTGATATTTATAAGCTGGATGTCCCGCAATTGCTGCAGCTCGAGCGTATGGGCCAAAAGTCGGCGGATAAGATTATAAAGAACATCGATCGATCACGGAACCAACCGCTGCCGCGGGTTCTGAATGGCCTTGGCATTCCGTTCGTCGGGGAGAGAACTGCGCAAATCCTCGCGGAGAGCTTTGGAAGCCTGGACGTAATTAAGGATGCAGACGAGGAGGCATTGCAGCAAGCCGAAGAGGTCGGGCCGAAGGTATCACAAAGTATTCGGCTATTCTTTCACGAGCACCACAATCGAGATTTGGTGGAACGGCTTCGAAAGGCGGGCCTAACTTTCGAGCATGCCGTTTCGAAAAAAAGCGAAGGGCCATTGACCGGCAAGACCTTCGTACTCACAGGAACTCTTCCAAATCTTGCGCGCGAAGATGCAAAAGCGCGCATAGAATCGGCCGGCGGGAAGGTTGCCGGCTCGGTGAGTAAGAAGACCGATTACGTGGTAGCCGGCGCCGACGCGGGCTCCAAGCTCGACAAGGCGAACAGCCTCGGAATTCCCGTGCTCAGCGAACCGGAGCTGCTCGAGATGCTGAAGTAAGGATCGATCGGAGAGCCACTGGCCAAATTCATTCAAACACTGGTTTCGTGGGGACCGACCGGCGTTTTTCTTTTAGCGATCCTCGATAACACAGGAGTCCCTATGATCGGCGGTGTGGACGTCCTGATCATCCTGATCGCAGCGGTGGATCATGCGCAAGCTTATTGGTCCGCGGGCGCCGCCGTGGTGGGCTCGTTAATCGGATGCTTGCTGCTATTTATGATCGCGAGAAAAGGGGGTGAGGCGTATTTGCAACGTCACACCATAAGCCGGCGCGAGGCGCGTTTCCGGGCTTGGTTTCATGAGTATGGGCTTCTCACGGTCTTTGTGCCGGCGTTTGTGCCATTCCCGCTTCCGTTGAAGATCTTCATCGTCTCGGCTGGCGCCCTTGAAGAGAGCCCCGCCACGTTCACCATCGTGATGGTTGCGGCCAGAGTTCCCCGCTACTTGTTTCTGGCCTGGTTGGGTACTCGGCTCGGTCGAGACACGGTGCCTTATCTGCGGCTGCACGCCTGGCAATTCGGGCTGCTGTCGGTTGCGTTGTTCAGTATTCTTTACTTACTAATTAGTTTCCTGCATAGGAGAGGCATTCTTAAGCCAAGTTCTATTGACCCAGCGTGAAATTAACATCGATGGGCGCGATTACTTCCACCGCCTCGCCATTCAGTAGCGTGGGTTGATAGATCCATTGTTTGACCGCATCCAGCGCAGCGCGCGCCAAGAGTGGATGGCCGCTAATCACTTGCAGGTTTTGAATGGTTCCATCCTTTGCGATGACGCCGAGCAAGTGGACCGCGCCCGACACCCGCGCAGTCTTCGCTAGCGCCGGATATTCCGGGATCACCTTCTTCAACAGCTTGGCCATCTGCACGTCCCCGCCGACACGGATCGGCCCAGAAGGCGCGGCCGCAACGGCGGGTGGATGAGGAGGGCGCGCAATCGCCGGCGCGGCTAGGAATTTATCCAATTCAATGCTTCCTGAGCGCGGCGGGTCACCCATACCGACCATTCCTGGCGGATCGATCGAAACGGAATCCGTAGTCGCCACGCCACCGCGTAGAGCAGATTGGCTAGGCAGCGGTACGAAAATCCGGCGTGGAGACGGTGCGTATGTTACGGAGGCGGCAGATTGCGTCACTGCCGGCTGCATTTGCAGCGGCTTGAAAGGCGCTCCGACACTAACTGACTTCCAATGAAAGCTTGGTAGGTGGTCGGTCCGCGCTAGGGGAATCAGAATCGCCAGACTCACTACGAGTAGCTCGGCACTTACCGATGCGAAAATGCTCCACGGCTTGACCGGCGGATTATGGATGAGTATGGATTGCTCGAACACGTCTATGTAGACACCGTGTTTCTTTTATTGTTCCCCGCGCATCTATTGGGAATACGCGAGGGGAAGAGAGGCGAGTGAATATCCGTCCGACGCCGGCATTTCGGCGGCGTCCCGTCGCGTTGCCTTTGTAACGCATTGACAACATTATTGGAAACATCGGCTGCCCAGGCGCTTCTAATCCATGGGCGAAGCATCGCGCGGATGCCAAGAATCACGATTCAAGACAATCCGGAGGCGCTGACCTTCCAGGTGGAAGGAAAGCTGATTGGCCAGTGGGCTAAGATCACGGGAAAATCTTCGACGCCTCCATCGAGGCCCTTATACCGTACAGGCCGGCGCAAAATTCGGCGCTGCTGCTAGATCTTACAGCCTGGAGGCGTTGGCAAGCATCCAAGGAAACCGTGCCAGGAACACAAGCACAACTGCAGACGGGCAATATCTGGGCTTTGTAACCCGACTAAAAAACACCTGGGAACATTGAGGCGGGCAAGATTGAAGCGTACCTGAAAACGAAGGACTAGGATGAAGGGAATGCGATCGACACCAATTTGCGTACGTCTCCTGACTTACTCTTATCGAACAGCTTTTGCGTTGGGGCTGCTGCTCGCTCCGGCGCTACACGGCCAGCAGAGCCAGTTCCAGGGCAGCGTGCCCAGTGGAACGGCCTCGCCGACACCACTGCCCCTGACGCTTCGCGAGGCGCTCGATCGCGGCCTGCGAACAAATCTCGGTCTACTAGTAAGCGGCTCGGCTAGTGAGATCGCGCGCGGTGAGCGGCTGCGAGCGTTGAGCAGCCTCTTACCTCAATTGAACGGTACTATTAGCGAGACCGTCGAGCAGCTCAACCTGAAAACGGTCGGCTTCAATTTTCAGGCTCCCGGCTTTTCAATCCCCACCATAGTCGGCCCTTTTCACTTCACAGATGTGCGGGCGTCCAGCTCCTTCAGCGTTTTCGACTACAATCTTCGAAAGAACTATCGCGCCTCTAAGGAGAATCAGCGCGCTGCTCAACTCTCCTTTCAGGACGCCCGCGACCTGGTGGTGCAGTCGGTGACGAACGCGTATCTTCTGGTGATCGCCGACACCTCCCGCGTGGAGTCGCTACAGGCTCAGGTAGCAACCGATCAGGCGATTTACGATCGAACCGCCGACCAAAAGAACGCCGGAACTAGCGCGGGGATCGATGTCCTACGCGCGCAGGTGCAGTTGAAGCAGCAACAACAGCAATTGCTCGCGCAGCAGAATCAGCTCGCCAAGGATAAGCTGGCGTTGGGGCGGGTGATCGGCCTGCCATCGGGCCAGGAATTCAACATCGCGGAACCGGTTCCCTACTCCCCGCTGTCTACGATGACTCCGGACCAGGCCCTGCGCACAGCTTTGGATCAGCGCGCGGATTTTCAGAGCGCCAAAGCACTGGTGCGATCGTCGGAAGAGACCGTCGGAGCCGCTCGTGCTGAGCGTTACCCGAGCGTGGGAGTCACCGGCGACTACGGCGACGTTGGGCCGGCGCTCACCAACTCGCACGGCACGTTCACTTTTCAGGCCGCGGTCAAATTCAATATCTTCGACGGTGGACGCATCAGCGGTGACATCGTCCAGGCCCAGGCCACTTTGAAACAGCGCCGGGATGAACTTGCCGATCTCGGCGGTCAGATTGACTACCAGGTCCGAGCCGCCCTCCTCGATATCCAGTCCGCCGCCGACCAGGTAGCGGTTGCGAGAAGCAATCTCGACCTCGCCAACGAGACGCTGGCGCAGGCACGTGATCGCTTCGCGGCGGGTGTCACCGATAATATCGAGGTAGTGCAGGCCCAGGGATCAGTCGCCATCGCCAACGACAACCTGATTTCGGCCCTCTATGCTCACAATCTGGCCAAAGTGGAGCTGGCGCGCGCACTTGGGGGCGCTGAGCAGGAAATCCAGAAATTCATGGAGGTGAAGTAGCCATGGCAGACGTCGCATCAGATATCCAACCTACGCCAACCACGGGAACCGAATCGTCGCGCCGCAAGCAGCCGCGCAGGGGCCGGAGAACACTGATCCGCGTTATCGTGTTGCTCCTCATCCTCTTGGTTCTGGCCGTCGGCGCCTACTTTGCCTGGAAGTACTTCAGCGCATATGAATCCACTGACGATGCCCAAATCGACGGTCACATTAACGCCATCAGCGCGCGCATCAACGGTTATGTGGAGGAGGTACTGGTCGACGACGAACAGTACGTGAAAGCCGGTGACGTGCTGGTCCGGATTGATCCCAAGGACTTTGCCATCGCTCTCGCCCAGGCCGAGGCGAATCTGGCCGACGTCGAAGCGACGTCTGTAAGCACTCACACCGATGTCCCCATCACGTCGACAACTACCAGCAGTCAGTTGCAAACCGCGCGTTCCGGGCGCTTGGATGCGGTCGCGGGTTTAGTGGGCGCGCAACGCCAGCTAAGCGCGGCTCAAGCGCGACTCGACACAGCCCAGGCTCAGGTCCGCGAAGCCGAGGCGACCTATAAGAAGACGACCGACGACGTGGCTCGCTACAAAATGCTGGTCGCCAAAGACGAGATTCCGCAACAGCAGTACGACACCGCTGTCTCCACCTCAGATTCCGCGAAGGCGACCGTGGATGCGCGCCGCGCAGCCGTTAACGAAGCCGAACAGAATATCCGCGTCGCGCAGAGCTCCGTCGAGCAGGCCAGCGCCAGAATTGAACAGGCCGACGCCTCCATCCAAACCGCTATGACCGCGCCCCAGCAGGTGGCCGTCAGCCAGGCGCGCGCCAAGTCCGCCGAGGCCCAGGTCGCCCAGAGGAGAGCCCTCGTTGATCAAGCCAAGCTCAACCTCAGCTACTGCACGATTACAGCCCCCGTCAGCGGCATTGTCGCCAAGAAAACCGTAGAGGTAGGCACGAATATTTCGCCTGGCCAGCAGTTGATGGCGGTCGTTCCTCTCGATGATATCTGGGTCACCGCCAATTTCAAGGAAACCCAACTGCGGCTGATGAAACCAGGCCAGCGCGTCAAATTCACCGTCGATGCCTACACCCGTGAATATAACGGCAGAGTCACTGGCATCGGTGGCGCCAGCGGCTCCCGATTGAGCCTGCTACCTCCCGAGAACGCCACCGGGAACTACGTGAAGGTAGTGCAGCGCATCCCGGTCCGCCTCGATATCGACCCCAACCAGAACGACGACCACCGGCTGCGGCCCGGCATGTCGGTCGATCCAAAAGTTTATGTTCACTAACTATGTCCACTAGCACTGAGGCGCTCTCGCCGGCAGCTCCGCCGCCCGCTGAGCCCTGGCGGCCGAAGTACAATCCCTGGCTGATCGCCGTGGTGGTGGCGATGGCCGCCTTTATGGAGGTCCTCGATACCAGCATCGCCAACGTCGCGTTGCCGCACATGGCCGGAAACCTCGGCGCCAGCAATGACGAGAGCACCTGGATACTGACCTCTTATTTGGTCTCGAACGCCATCGTTCTTCCCATTAGCGGCTGGTTCGCCGCCCTGTTAGGCCGTAAGCGCTTCTTCCTTCTCTGCATTTTCCTGTTTACCTTGAGTTCTCTATTGTGCGGCGCCGCCCCCAGTCTGGCCCTACTCATTCTGTTCCGCGTCATGCAGGGGGCTGGCGGTGGAGGGCTCCAGCCAATGGCACAGGCCATCCTCGCCGATATCTTCCCGCCGCAGCAACGCGGCTTGGCGTTCGCGCTTTATGGCATCACGGCGGTAATGGCGCCCACCATCGGTCCGACGCTAGGCGGCTGGATCACCGACAACTATACCTGGCGCTGGATCTTTTTTATCAACCTGCCGGTCGGAATTCTGACTACGTTTCTGGTGATGCGGCTGGTAGAGGATCCGCCCTATATGCAGCGGGTCAAAGGCGCCGGCATCCGGATCGACTACATCGGAATCTCGCTGCTGGCGCTCGGCGTCGGTGCTCTTCAAGTGATGCTCGACAAGGGCCAGGAAGACGATTGGTTCGGCTCACAGTTCATCATCACACTGGCGATCGTCGCCACCATCTGCCTGACCTCGCTGATCATCTGGGAGTGGCGCCATAAACAACCCATCATCGACGTGCATCTGTTCAAGAGCTTCAACTTCGCCACGGCGAACCTGATGATGTTCACGCTCGGCGCCCTGCTCTTCGCCAGCCTGGTGATGATGCCGCAATTTCTGCAGACGCTGTTGGGCTACACCGCCGAGTCGGCCGGACTGGTACTCTCGGCCAGCGGCCTGGTTATCCTTTTCCAAATGCCTATTGTCGGCAAGCTCACCGGAAGATACGCCGCGAAGTACATCATCGCCTTCGGCTGGCTGGCATTGGCGATCGGGATGTTTGTGTCTACCCAGAAGCTCGACCTGTTGATCAGCTTCCGGGCGGCCGCCCTGTTACGTGTGATCCAGGCCTTCGGTATCGGTTTTCTGTTCGTTCCCATCACGCTCGCCGGTTACATCGGAATGCCATCGAATAAGGCCAACAGCGTGGCCGGAATCATCAACTTCATGCGCAACATCGGCAGCAGCGTCGGAACCTCCATGGTCACTACGTTGCTGGCGCGCCGCGCTCAATTACATCAGAACATGCTGTCGTATCACACCACAACGTTCGATCCAGCCTTTCAGAACCAGGTCAACGCGCTTAGCCGGCAACTGGTGCACTCCGGCGCCAGCGTGTCCGATGCACCAAAGGTAGCGTACGGATTGATCTACCAGTCCATGCAAGCTCAGGCGCAGACCCTGGCCTACATCGACACCTATATGGTGCTTGCCATCGCTGCGAGTATAATGTTTCTGCTTGCCTTCATCATCCGCAAGAACGATCCGAAAGCGGGCGGGGAGGTTGCCGTGGGTTGACGCACCCGACCGTGCAGCGTCCAGCGAGGAGGGTCCATGATCAACGTGATTACGATCGACCGGGAATATGGAAGTGGCGCCGGCAATATCGCGGAAAAGCTGGGCAAGAAGCTGGGGTGGAAGTTGTGGGACCAGTTGCTTACCACCGAGATCGCTCGCATCATGGATTGCGAGTGCCGCGCCGTGGAAGAGCGCGAGGAACGCCGCGATGCCCTGCACTACAGGCTATTCAAGGCTTTCATGCGCGGCAGCTTTGAAGGAACTTTGAATGCTCAACGGATGAAGATAGCGGATGCCGACTGCATTCGCGAGGCAGCTGAAAAAATCGTGTTGGAAGCCGGCCGGGAGGGCAATTGCGTTATTGTCGGACGTGGCTCGGCGTACTATCTTAGATCGAATCCGTGCGCTTTCCATGTGTTCGTCTACGCGCCGCTCGAAGACAAAGTCCAAAGGCTGCGGAAGCTAGGTAAGAGCGAGGAAGAAGCCTATCTGCTGGCCCAGACCGTGGACGAAGACCGCGCTGCCTATATCAAGCAATATTTTGAGGTTGAGTGGCCCGATCGTCATCTCTACCATCTCATGGTTAACTCTTCGATGGGCGAGGAGGTAGTCGTGGAGATGATCCTCGATTCTATCGGCATGCTCCAGAGAGTAGGCGCGAGCCGGTGACTGTAGGATGATCGGGAGTGGAAGGCCAGAGACCTGCACTACAAGCTACTTTATTCTTTCGTCTTTTTCCACTTTGCCATCGCGTATGTGGATTACGCGGTGCGCGCGCATGGCGATGTCCAGCTCGTGTGTAACCAACACGATCGTATTGCCTTGCTGGTACAGCCGTTCGAACAGTCCCATGATCTCGTTTCCCGTGACTGTGTCGAGGGCGCCGGTCGGCTCATCGGCCAGCAGGATCGATGGATTGTTCACCAGTGCGCGGGCGACTGCGACGCGCTGTCTTTGTCCGCCCGAAAGCTCATTGGGCTTGTGATGCATGCGCGGCTCGAGATCTACAGCGCGCAGCGCAGCCTTGGCCTTTTCGATCCTCGCTTGGGACGGTATGCCGGCATAGATCAACGGCAGTTCCACGTTGTGCAAGGCCGAGGCGCGCGCTAGCAGATTAAATGTCTGGAAAACGAATCCGATCTCTTTGTTGCGAATTCGCGCCAGCTCATCGTCTTGCATGTCGCTGGCTAATTTGCCGTTCAAATAGTACAGACCTTTGGTGGGCGTGTCCAGGCAGCCAATCAAGTTCATCAGCGTCGATTTCCCTGAACCCGACGGTCCCATGATCGCGACATACTCGCCGCGGTGGATTTCGATATCCACGCCCGACACGGCGTGAATCTCCTGATCCCCCATCAAATACGTCTTCCATAGATCGTACGTGCGGATTACGATCCCGTCGCGCTTTAAGCTCTCGCCGCGATCGACGAGGTCGTGTGTGGCTGTGGCCATGCCGGGAAACTAGCTCTCCGTCTTCACGATCGGGGGTGTGTTGTCGACTTTAACTTTGGCCGAGTTTCGCAGAGTCCGAATCACCTTGTAGCTCCCGGTCACGATCTGATCGTCTTCTTTGAGCCCGTTCAAGACCTCAATGTCGGTAGCACCAGTGATTCCAGTCATCACTTTTTGAAACTCGGCTTTTCCATTGCGGACCACGAATACGCCCTGCAACTCTTCTTTCTTGGCCTTCTCCGCCACGGGATCAATCTTGGCCGCCGCTTGAACGCCTTTCTTCTTGTCGGGCGGATCCAAGTCGCCCCGCTGGCGGACGGTGAGCGCCTGAATGGGAATAGTGAGGGTACGCTGGCGGGTCGCCGTGGTAATCTTACCGGTGCAGGAAAGGCCCGGCCGGATCGACTCCGGCGGATTGTCAAGCGCGATCACAACCTTAAAATCCTTGGCTTCCTGCTCGGACGTAGTGCTTTGCGATGCCGCCAGGCCAGTGGAACGAAGGATAGCTGTGTCGCCTATCTCGATCACATGCCCTTTGAAAATCTGATTCGGAATGGCGTCGATAGTCACTTCGGCCTGCTGGCCGACGGTGACGTTTACGATGTCGGTTTCGTCCACTTTCACCTCGGCCGTGATCAGCGACATATCCGCGACAGTCATGATTGTGCTGGCCGCCGAATTCTGTACGCCGGGAACCACCGTCTCACCCATGCGTACCGGAAGATTGGTGATTACTCCATCAATAGGCGAAATCACAAAATACTTGTCCAGCACGTCCGCGTACCGCGTCAAATTCGCTCGCAGTTGTGCGATGCGCTTGTTGGCGGAGTCTAACTGTTGCCTGGCTTGAGACTGTTGTGACTTGGCCTGCGCGATCCGTGCTTCCGCTTCACCCATCGCGGCGACCGCCGTGTCGTACTCAGCTTTCTTCTGATCGTAATCCTGTTTGGCCAGGAGCTTTGAGTTGTAGAGCTCGGTGGCCCGATCCATATTCGATTTAGTGCGGGAGAGTTCCGCCCGATTCCGCTCCAAGGTGGCCTGCGCCGTCCGTACCGCATCCTCCATGGATTTCATCCCAGCTTCCGCGGCAGCGGAGTCAGCCAAGGCGGTATCAATGGTAGCTTTCTGCGCCACTACGTCCGCATTGGCCTGCACCGATTCCAGCTTCGCGACCACCTCGCCTTTGTGGACATGGTCGCCTTCTTTTACCAGGATCTCGGTGATGGGGGCGGGACCGAGTGTATTTGCCCCCAAGTTAATGTAGTTTTTGGGCTTAATTTCGCCTGACGCCGTCACAATAGCGGTCAGATCCTGTCGCAAGACCCTTCCTGTTTGCACGCCGACAATCCCGCGCTGGTTGTACTTGATGCTCGCGAACACACCGCCAGCCGCGATTGCGATCAGGCCGATGGTCAGCAAAACCTTCCACTTGGTCTTCACTCAGGATATTCCCCTGTTGGATTTAGACGTACAAACAGGGCTGTTTGTTCGATAAATCCATCGTAACATGCGCTACTAGTGGACTTGTACCCTGCCGTTCGCGCCTATGTTGGCTTTAGTACCAGTCAGTAACACCTGAAACTGCTCCGGTTCCAAGGCTACCAGCGGAATCGACCGGCCGTACATCTCGTTTGAAACGACTGACGCCAAGGCCAGGAACGAGTCCACACCGATAGTCAGAATCGCCGCCGGTGCGGTTCCGGCGCGAATTGCTTCCAGCAGCACTGCCGTGGTCGTGCTGGATCCGATAGTATTTGGCAGCGCCAGCACGCGCCCGGTCGCGATCTGACCCGAGAGCGGATGCCGCCGGTCGATAATCTCGCCGGTCCGGTAATCATAGCCGCCCCAGAAACTGAGCGGCTCCATGCTGACCAGCAGATCCCCGGCTGCGTCGCCTGCTACCACTACCTGCCCGCTCATCAGCTCTGCCATAAGGTATCGTCACGCACAACGCGGCCTTCGATCGCCGATTGCACGCAATCCGCCATGGATCCGAACACTACCTGGGTGGCAAGAAGCCCCGGCGCGTAATAGGCATACTTGGCCGAGTTGGTCATCAATACCCGGACTGATTTGGGGAGCATAGGCGTTGCCAGGATGCAGGTATCCACAGTGAGCCGCGCGCCGAACGTCTCCACCGGCGCGAGGACGCCCCTCTCGCACGCCAGGGCGCTCATGATTCGGCTGGTGGTCACCAGGAACGGCACATCCGGATGCCGGCGCTTTCCTTCTACCAGCGGGGCAAGCTGCTGGAACTCAGCGACCGAGAAGTGGGGACTGCCGAGCACGACCATATCGAGCTTGGTACCTGCGGATGTGGTCAGCTCACGGCGGATCTGGCGAAGCTGATCGAGCGTAATGGTGTGCTCCTCGACGACCGCGCGTCCCTGAAGTGCCGCTTCGAGGGTTGGAGCTTCTGGCGTCACTCCCACGATATGAAACAACGCCACCGCTCCTGAGGAAGCCGTCGCCGCTCCGAATGCCTTGAGTTGATCCTCGGCGGGCGCTGCCTTCAGGCCCGAAATAACCGGAATCCTATGACCTGCCAACCGGCCAACCAAAATCCCGAGCACAGGATAGAAGGAATCATCCTCCTGGAGCCGCTGCGGGATGTTGTCTAAGCGAATCAGCAGTTGGCCGCCGCGATTCTCTGTTAAGTGCAGTCCCAGGGCGGGAACCCGTCCGGTGATCGCCGCGCAGATGTCGAGCAAGTCCGGGTAGCGCTCGGTACGCGCGCCAATCACCGAGTTCGCAAACACGATCGCGTTTGACTCGCCCCAGGCGATTTGCTGCCCAAACTTGGGCGCCATGGACGTCTGATAAGGAGCGCAGGTCCACATGGGAACACAGCCCATGCTTTGATACGCACGCATCTGGCGCTCGGCCTTGTGAGCCCAATCCTCCGGAACAGGCCATTCGCGCCAGTTACATTCGTCGAGCCCACTGACGTTAAGCGATGCGGGCACCGCGACCTTGGCGCCCCACCCAGCCAGGCGCTCGGCGAATTCCAGGCCGGCCTCGCCCATGTAGATAGTGCTGTCGATGTGCGCCTGCGAAATGTCGAGCAGCTCACGCGCACCTTGAATTTCCGCCATCCGCGTGATGATCGACATGGCCATGCGCGCCGCTGGGCCGTGCGCGCCCGAAAGAAGCGCGTGATCGTAATCGGACAGAATCATCTGCAACCGATCTTACCGCCGATTAGTTAACCTCAAATGGATGCCCTTCGATGGCCTACGCGTTATCTCATTCGAGAGCCGGCGCGCGACTGAAATCGCTGAGCTGATCCGGCGCCAGGGCGGCGATGCATTTGTTGCCCCCTCTATGCGCGAAGCGCCTATCGAAAACAATCCGGAAGCTTTCGCCTTCGCCGAACTCCTCTTTCGCGGGGAATTCGACATGATGATCTTCCTGACGGGTGTCGGCACACGCGCTCTTGATAAAGTTCTGGCGGCGCACTATCCGCCGGAAACTTTCGCCGAAGCTCTGCGGGAAATCACGATCGTCGCCCGCGGGCCGAAGCCGCTGGCCGCGCTGCGCGAGATGCAAGTGCCGGTCACGGTCACGGTCCCCGAACCGAATACCTGGCGCGAGTTGCTGGCTGCCATCGCGAATCGGCCCGAGCGACGCATCGCAGTTCAGGAGTACGGCAAGTCCAATCCGGAACTGCTTGAAGGCTTGCGGGCGCGTGGCGCCGAAGTCACACCCGTTCGCGTCTACCAGTGGGCTCTGCCGGAAGACACTCGCCCTCTGCGCGAGGCCATTAAGAGGATTGTCGAAGGACAAGCCGACGTCGCAATCTTCACCACGTCGATCCAACTGACCCACCTGTTCCGCGTGGCTGCGGAGACGCGGCTCGAAAAAGCTGTACTCAACGCACTGCGTGGGATGGTGATCGCGTCGATCGGCCCGACTACTTCAGAAGCGCTGGAAGAGTTCGGCCTAGCCGCCGACATTGTCCCCTCCCATCCTAAGATGGGCTTTCTGGTGAAGGAGACCGCCGAGCAAGCGACTGCCATTCTCGAACGCAAACGTGCCGCCCATGCCTAAAGACAACCTGGTGCGCGAGTTCGGAAAATACTACAGCCTGGCCTTTCTGTTACCGGCGGCCATCGTAGTCGGCTTCCTGATCGGCTACGGACTCGACAAGGTGTTCGGAACCAGCTTTCTGAGAATCATCTTTCTGTTTCTCGGCGTCGCGGCCGGCATCATCGAAGTGATTCGCGAGTTGAGCAAGGACGATGCCGCTGGGTGACCAAGCCTTCTATGATCGGTTCATCCGCCGCGTCACCTGGATCATTCTGGCGCTGGCTCTTACGGGATCCGCTGTCCTAGCCATTGTTAAAGAAATCCGGATCGGTCTGGCGTTTCTGATTGGGGCAACTGTCTCCTACGGAAGTTTCTGGGGCTGGCGGCAGCTTGTGGATGCTCTTACACCGGGCCCGAAGAAGCGATCGGCGGTCCCGTTTATGGTTCGCATTCTGCTTCTCATCGCGCTGGCCTACGCTATAATTAGATTTCTAGGATTGAATGTCGCGGCCGCGGCGTCGGGTCTATTAGTTTCCGCGGCGGCTGTACTCCTCGAATTAATCTTCGAACTTATCTATGCCGGAACATGAAGTAGACCTGTGGACCACCAAACTGTTCAATCGGTTTTTGGCCGGTCCACTCGATTCTTTCCTCAACACGATCGGCCGTCCGCCCGAGAATCCGGCGCATCCTTGGGAAAACTGGATCACCATGGAGATCCTGGTAGTAGTTATCATCATGGTGCTGTTCGCATTTTTACGCTCGCGGCTATCGGCGGACAAGCCTGGCGGGCTGCAATTGACCTTCGAGGCAATCTACAACTTCATCTCCGGTCAGGCGCACGACGCAGTAGAACATGGCGCCAGTAAATATGTGTCGTTCATCGGGACTTTATTTATCTTCGTGCTTTTAATGAACCTGATTGGCGTGATCCCAGGATTCGAGTCGCCCACCATGACACCGGCAGTGCCGGCGGGCCTGGCGATCGCAGTCTTTTTTTACTATCACGCGGCGGGCGTTCGGGAGCAGGGTGTTGGGCGGTATCTGGTGCACTTCGCCGGTCCTATGCCGTGGCTCGCGCCGCTGATGATCCCCATCGAATTCATCAGCCACCTGGCGCGGCCGCTTTCACTCACGATCCGACTTTACGCCAACATGTTTGCCGGCGAGATGGTAACGATCACTTTTCTCTCTCTCACGTATTTGGTGTTGCCGGCCGTCTTCATGGGCCTGCACGTATTTGTCGCATTCTTACAAGCGTTCATTTTTATGCTGCTCACGGTGATTTACGTCAGCGGAGCCGTGGCGCACGAACATTAATGGCTTTATCCGTTCCGAGCGTGAGCCCGTCGTCCCCCAGGGCAGATAGGGAACCACCTCCTCGGGAACATTTCCATACAAGGAGAACAGTCACATGACACGCAAGATGATTTTTCTGGCAGTGGCGTTTCTGCTGCTGGCCAGCCCGATTTTCGCGCAGACTCCCGCAGGAGGAACAGCCGACCTGCATCTGCCTTTTGCCTATCTCGCCATGGGCATCGCCTCCGGCCTTTGTGGGCTGGGACAAGGCAAGGCCGTCGCTTCGGCCGCGGAAGCCATGGCTCGTAATCCTGGCGCCCAAGCGGGCATCCGCTTCGCCCTTATTCTTGGCTTGGTGCTGATCGAATCACTGGCGCTCTATACGCTGGTCATCACCTACGTCGCAAAATAAGTTTCTCAGGGGCAGCTTTACCGGCTGCCCCAATTTCCCATGAAACTTCAAGGAATATTCCCGCCCGTTGCCACGCCCTTCAACCACGAAGGCGAGATCTGGAAGGCGAAAGTTCAGCACAACATCGAGAAGTGGAATCTCACCGGACTGGCCGGCTATGTCGTGTGCGGTTCTACGGGCGAGAGCGTCATGCTGACCACCGAAGAGAAGATCCAACTCTGGGAGTGGGTGGCCCAATACGCCGCGCCTGAAAAGCTGTTGATCGCTGGAACCGGCGTGGAGAGCGTGCGCGAGTCCGTCGCTCTCACCAATCAAGCGGCCGAGATCGGCTATAAGGTCGCGATGGTGCGCACGCCGCACTACTATAAGAATCTGATCAACAACGCCGCCGCGCAGATGTTGTACTTCCGCGCCGTCGCCGACCAGGTCAAGATTCCGATCTTCATCTACAATTGGCCGCAAGTCACGGGCGTGGACATTCCGGCCGAAGCCGTGGCCGAGCTATCGCATCATCCCAACATCACCGCCATCAAGGAAAGCTCCGGCAATCTCGAAAAGGTGATGCGCATGATCCGCGAAGTGAAGCCCGGATTCCAGGTGCTCACTGGCTCGGCGCCCACGCTGGCTCCATCCTTTGCCGTCGGATGTTCGGGCGCGGTGCTCGCCTTCGCCAATGCCGCGCCTTATGCGACAGTCTCGATCTGGGAGGCACACCGGACGCGCGAGCCGGAGGCAGCGCTCGACTGGCAAAATCGGATCAGTCATGCGGCGTACCTTGTCACCACCAAGCATGGCGTGCCGGGTCTGAAGTACGCAATGGATCTCGCCGGTTACTATGGCGGCCCCCCGCGACTACCGCTGACGGTGCTCTGTCCGGCGGCGAAGAAGGAAATCGAAGAAGCCTTCGCTGATCTGCGCGGCTGATCTTCTTACTTTCCCCCGACTGCTTCAACCACGGCATCGGTGACATCCGGCGTCCGGCTCTTTCCGCCGACATCCGCCGTCCGGACTTTTCCATCCGCCAATACTTTCGCGACGGCGCGCTCAACTGCATGACCGGCTTCCTCCAGTCCGAGATGATCGAGCATCATGCCCGCCGATAAAATCGCCGCCAGCGGATTCACCAGACCTCGACCGGCGATGTCCGGCGCCGACCCGTGCACCGGCTCGAACATGGATGGAAAGCGCCGGGTAGGATCCAGATTGGCGCTGGGCGCCAGGCCGATGCTGCCTGTGATCATGGCCGAAATATCGCTCAAGATATCGCCGAAAAGATTGGACGCGACCACCACATCGAAACTATGTGGACGCCGGATGAAGTTCATGGCCGCAGCGTCTACTAGCAATGACTCAGTTTCGATGTCCGAATATTCCGCCGCCACCAATTGAAACACGCGGTCCCAAAGCACCATTCCGAAACCCTGCGCGTTGGATTTGGTGATGGACGTCACGCGCTTCTTCCGGTTGCGCTTGCGGGCAAGCTCGAAAGCGAATCGCACCACGCGCTCGATTCCGCGCCGCGTGAATACACCAGCCTGGATGGCTACTTCTTCGGGATGCTCGTGATAAACGAATCCACCGACCTGCGCGTATTCACCCTCCGTGTTCTCGCGCACCACCACCATATCGATTTTGCCCGGCTTGGCCAACGGCGACTCGACGCCTTCGTATAAAATCGCGGGGCGGACATTGGCGAATTGATCGAAGGTCCGGCGAATCGGCAGCAGCAGGCCGTTGAGCGTAATGTGATCGGGGATTTTCGGATCGCCGACCGCGCCTAACAGAATCCCGTCCTTAACCCGCAACAGATCGAGCGCATTGGCCGGCATCATGTGGCCGTTCTTAGCGTAGTACGCTGCGCCCCAGGCGAACTCTTCGAAATCGAAGGCCGCGTCAACTTTTCGTCCGGCTACTTCAAGCACGCGTTGAGCGGCAGGTGTGACCTCTTGGCCAACGCCGTCGCCGGGAATGACTGCTATGGAGAATCGTTTCATGCCAGCAACCATTCTCGCGCGCCTTCGAGCTGCGCCGCGGAGCGCTTAGCGATCGCTTCGGGGAACGTCGAGGATTGGGAGATATTGCCGCCACGGACCCACGGCATCACGATATTGGCGCGCCATCACACGCTCGATCTGTGCCACGTGACCGAGGTCGTGGACCACCCAGGCCGCCAATAATTGCCCGAGCGTCACCTGGCCGAGCGCGGGATGGGTGCCCTTCCGAGCGAGCATGTTGGGCTGCAGCTTGAGCGCGGACAGCTCCTGAAGGTTCTGATCTCGAAGCGTCGCGAACGTGTTCAAGAGCTCTTCGACCGATTTTCCGGCGATCAGATCTTCGAAGCCGACGCGATCGAACGGATCAAACGGCCGAGCTTCACCTTGTTCCAGGATGATCCGGATTCGCGGAAGCCAATCCACCTGCTCCGCGTAAATCAAATGGCCGAGAACATCGATGGGGCTGAACGTCTTCGGTCCCTCGCGGCAGTCCAACCAGCCTTGCGGCATCCCGTTCATCAGCCCGGATAAAACCGCCGAAGTCCGCGCCAAAAGAGCCATCGCTTCTTCCAGATGAACTTCCATAATTCAGTCTACGTCGCCAGCGAGTAAAATGAAGGTGTGCGTATTCTTCTGGTCTTCCTGCTAGCGCTGAGCCTAGTCCCGCTGAGCGCGCAGCCACCCGCGTCCGCTCCTACCGTGCCGCAGGACTACGTCTGCCCCATGGACAAAGACGTACGCTCCGACAAGCCCGGCTTCTGCCCGCGCTGCCACATGAAGTTGGTGCTCGGAATTCCCGATGAAGAGGAATATCCGCTCGATCTGAAGCTCACTCCCGCCGTCTTTCACGCCGGGGAGAAGGTGAAGATCACGTTCCAGATCAAAGATCCGCATACCGGCAAAATGGTCGATCATTTTGAGCTCGTTCATGACAAGCTTTTCCACATGTTTGTCGTCAGCGAGGATCTTCAGTATTTTCTCCACGATCACCCGGTACCTCAGCCGGACGGCTCGTTCATTTTCGACATGACCTTCCCCAAGCCGGGAATGTACCGTGTCGTTGGTGACCTTTATCCGACTGGCGGTACCCCGCAACTGATCGCCAAGACCGTGATCGTTCCGGGCGCACCAGGCGCCGACGTGCCATTAGTGGATGCGAAACTGCAGCCGGAGTTGGGTGTCAGCCATTGCAAGAACATGGATGTAGAGCTGGTGATGGATCCGCCGGTGCCTATCGTTGGCCTGAAAACTTTATTGTTCTTCAAGATCACGCCGGCCGACGGGCTGGAGCAATATTTGAGCTCCTGGGCTCACATGCTGGTGGCGAGTGATGACACGATTGATCTTGTCCACGATCATCCCTACATCGCTGACGGCGGAGCGCAGATGCAGTTCAATATTATTTTTCCGCGTGCGCGAACTTACCGGATCTGGGTGCAGTTCCAGCGCAAAGGAGTGGTGAACACCGCGGAGTTCACCATTCCCGTTTCTGAATTGAAATAGACTCTACTGCTTCAGCTTCTCGCGCTGCTCGCGCAGGATCGCCTTGCGGCTGAGCTTGATCTTGTTGCCATCCAGCGCCAGGACTTTGACCATAATCTGGTCGCCTTCCTTCAGCTCGTCCCGCACGTTCTTGATGCGGTTCTCCGAGATTTCGCTGATGTGCAACAAGCCGTCGGTGCCGGGAAAAATCTCGACGAACGCGCCGAATTCGACGATTCGGACCACTTTTCCGAGGTAGGTTTTACCGGGCTCCGCCACGGCGGCGATATCCGTCACGCGCTGGATCGCCTTCTTGGCCGATTCACCATCGGCAGCGAAAATGTTGACCGTTCCGTCGTCTTCCACGTCGATCTTGACACCAGTTTCGTCCACGATGCTGCGGATCATCTTGCCGCCGGGTCCGATCAGCTCGCGGATCTTGTCAGTCGGGATCGTCAAGGTGTAGATGCGCGGAGCGTATTGCGACATCTCCTTGCGAGGCTCAGAGATCACCGCCTCCATCTTGTCCAGGATGAAAAGGCGCGCCTTGCGAGCTTGCTCCAGCGCCTCCTTCATGATCTTGGTGGTGACGTTGGGGACTTTGATGTCCATCTGCAGGCCGGTGATGCCCTTGCGCGATCCGGCCACTTTGAAATCCATGTCGCCGTAGTGATCCTCGGCGCCTGCGATGTCCGTCAGAATCGCGTAATCCTTGCCTTCCATGACCAGTCCCATGGCAATTCCAGCGACAGGAGTCTCGATCGGAACTCCCGCATCCATCAGCGCCAGTGTCGCGCCGCAGACGGTCGCCATCGAACTTGATCCATTCGATTCCAGGATGTCGCTGACCACGCGCATGGTGTACGGAAAAGTCTTGTCATCAGGATTTACCGCCGCAATCGATCGCTCCGCAAGCGCGCCGTGACCGATTTCGCGACGTCCCGGCCCGCGCATGAATCCTACTTCGCCTACGCTGAAGGGCGGGAAATTGTAATGCAGCATGAAGCGCTTGGATGTCTCGCTCAGGTCGAACATCTCGATGCGCTGCTCGTCATCTTTAGTTCCCAGCGTGACAGTAACCAGCGCCTGTGTCTCGCCTCGCGTGAATAAAGCCGAACCGTGCGTCCGTGGCAGAACGCCGACTTCGACATCGATGTTGCGGATCTCGTCGAACGCCCGTCCATCTGGACGCCGCCGCGCCTTTAGCATTTCGTCGCGGAAAATGCGCTCCTTGAGCTGGTCGAACACTTCCCCCGCTTCTTCGAACTGCTCTTCTTCCTCGTCATCTATCGGGTCCAGGATCTTCTTCTTGGCTTCGGCGACACGATGATAGCTTTCCAGCTTCTGATATTTCTTGGTGTTGAGCGCGTCCGTCAGTTCGGCGCGGATCTGCTTCTCAATTTGCGCGTACAGTTCCTTGTTGATTTCCGGAGGCGTGTAGGACCATTTGGGTTTGCCCGCTTTGGCAACCAACTCCCGAATGCCGGCCACGATCTTCTTGCAGGACTGATGCCCGTGCTCAATCGCTTCCAGTACCTCTTCCTCGGTAGCCTGTTGCGCGCCGGCTTCCACCATCACGATGCCGTCCTCGGTCCCCGCGACAACAACGTTGGCCTTCGATTCGCGCGTCTCTTCGTAGCTGGGGTTGGCTATCAACTTCCCTTTCACGGAGGCCACGCGCACTCCGCCCAGAATGTGTTGGAAAGGAATGTCTGAGATCGCCAGCGCCGCGCCCGCCCCGACAATCGCCAGCGTGCTGGGGTCGCGCGCGGGGTCGGCCGATAGCACCATCGCGATCACCTGCGTCTCGTTCATGTAACCTTCGGGAAACAACGGGCGGATGGGCCGGTCGATCAAGCGGCTGGTCAGGATTTCTTTTTCCGACGGGCGTCCCTCGCGTTTGATAAAGCCACCCGGGAACTTGCCGGCGGCGTAAGTGTATTCACGATAATCCACCGTGAGAGGAAAAAATGCGGCGTTCGGTTTGGGTTGCGGATTGGAGCAGGCTGAAACCAGCACCACCGAATCCCCCGAGCGTACGATAACGGCCCCATTGGCCTGCTTGGCGATCTTGCCTGTTTCCAGGGTGATCTTTTGACCGTCCAGGTCAATTTCTACTGTATGTAACATCTGAATGTCCTTTTAATCCAGGTGAAGCTTCTGCCCCGCCTGTTGAGGATTAAGAGGAGACTTTGGAGTGAATGATCTGTGGAGCGCCGCCCACCGGGGCGGGTTACCTGAGCTCGAGCATCTAACGACGGATGCCCAGGCTTTGAATCAGGTTCTTGTACCTTTCCGGA
>Ga0185299_10000619_pt1 | contig 89397 bp, 43 predicted proteins | sample PaiPotPPA55metaG_FD_128002 | JGI IMG/M metagenome (GOLD analysis project Ga0185299, IMG submission 128002) | Iron sulfur acid spring bacterial and archeal communities from Banff, Canada, to study Microbial Dark Matter (Phase II) - Paint Pots PPA... ...
TCACCACGCCAGCGCCGACAACCTCCGCCGGGCAACCACCGGCAACCGCGAGCCCCTATAATCGAGACCGCTCACGGGTGGGGAATTTCGGCGAGCACAGGCGGGGAACTTCGGTGAGCGTGGTCAGCCGAACGCGGCTGGAGCCACCAGGCTTTCGAACACTGGCACGCCGCGGCGATAACCGCCACCCTGCTGGAGCCGAGCCGCGGCTGAAGCAGGGGGGTGGCGGATGTCAGAGTTAGGCCGTTGCCGAACAGGAGGCGCCTACTCACTTCACCCCCACCGAATGGGACGCCTTCACCGCCGACCTCACCGCCAACGGTTAGCCACGGCATCCCCAAGCCCCGGGCACAGGCACCGCTGGACGCACACGGTGCACGAATCAGCACCTATTTCAAGCCGTTGGCATAGGTGCTGATTCGTGTTCGGGTCGCCTTAGGCGTGGCCTGGGAGTACCGCTACCAGGCCGGTAAGCGGCGGCGGCCCGCGAGGACGTCGGTGATCAGGTCGTCGTAGGCGTCGGCGAGTTCGGCCAGGTGGTGCCAGGCTATGTGGAGGAGTTCGTCGTTGGCGTCCATGGTCATCAGGGCGTGGTGGGCTCGGACCGAGGCCTCGGCGATGCGGTCGATGACCGAGCCGACGGTCTCGGTGTGCAGGGTAGCGCCGAGACGGTGCTGCGGGACCGAACGGGAGATCCAGTCGTCGATCGCCATCACCAATTCGGTTCGGCGGCGGTCGATCTCGATGACCACGGCGGGGGTGTTATCCGGTTCGGCGCCGCCACGGCCGATCAGGCGGCGTTCGTGTAGGACCGCGAGATCACGGGCGAACCACAGCAGCGGGCCGCCGATGACGCGATGACCGCGGCACGCGCGCAAGAGTAGGTCGGAGGTCGGCAAAATGCCGCTCATCAGGGGATCGACCACAGCCGTACCCTGCGGCGCGCCGGCAAGTGCCATGACCACCGTATGAGACGTCTCCGAACCTGCCACGTTGCCTCGCCGTCATCGCCGTACAACACTCGTTCAGGACGTTCATTACAATAAACCTCTGAAGCGACGTGTCAAGGGTCACGCGCTAGCCGGACCAGCAGGGTAAACTCCTGTTCCTTGAAGTAACAACCCGTAGGAGCGAGATGGCGGACGGTCCGAGGTACCAGCGGATCGCAGACCTCCTCCGCGAGGAGATCCGCACCGGCACGTGGAAGCCCGGCGATCGGCTACCCAGCCACAACGAGCTAGCCGATCAGATGCAGGTGTCAATTACTACCGCTCGCAACGCAATTCAGGTCCTCGTTGCGGAGAACCTGCTCTACACCGCGACTTCGCGCGGCACCATCGTGCGCAGTCAGGAGGTGCTGGAATCGGTTGTCACCAGCCCGATCCGGCCCGATCGCCCCACCTCGACCCAGGACATCTTCTCCGAACTCGCCCGCGCGGCCGACCGCGAGCCCGCCAAGCAGTTCAGCGCCCGGATGGAACCCGCCGGGCCGGACGTGGCGCTCTGGCTGGGCGTGCCCGAGGATTCCTGGGTGGTGGCCCGCACGGTGGTGCAATACCTGGACAACGAGCCCTGGTCCTGGGAAATCAGTTTCTATCCACGGGACTTGGCAGAGGCCACCGGCGTGGACTCGCCGCACGATATCCCCGAGGGCACCACCCGCCGCCTGGCGCAGCGCGGCCATCCCGAATCCGCGCATCGGGACACCCTCGTCGCGCGGCCCGCCACGGCCGAGGAGGCGGCCGTCCTGGGCGTCGGGACCGGCACCATGCTGCTGGATCATCTGCGCATCGGCGCCAATGCCGAACGCATCACCCGCGTGACCAGGCATCGGTCCATCGCCGCGCGCAACCGCGTGGCCTACGAACTCGGCGACGATGCGGGTACCGAGCTCATCCGCAAGACCATCGGGGCCGCGCATCCCCCGGGCAATTCGCATTCCTTCGGTAACTCGCTGGTACCGGGGCCGCCATGACGGTCCGCATTCGCCAGGCTCAGCCTGCCGACCTCGGCACCATTTGCCGACTACGGCTCCAACGCACGGCCTGGCTTGCGGCTAGAGGCTCGGATCAGTGGACACGGCGGGGGCGGGGGCTCCCGATAGAAATATTTGCTCGCGCGGTCGGCCGCGCGGTGCATGCGGGCGAGACCTGGATCGCCGAGATCGACGGCGAACCGGCAGGCACGATCACCGTGAATGATCGTGCGGACGAGGGGCTTTGGTCTCCGGGCGAGATCGCCAATGCGGTCATCGTGCATTACATGATCGTCGACCTGCGTTTCTCCGGGCATCGGGTCGGCGCGGGGATGCTGGCCCACGCGGCCGTCCTGGCCCGCAGGCGCCACCGCACCTGGGTGCGCCTGGACGCCTGGACCACCAACGACGGCCTGCACGACTATTACCGCCGCTCCGGATTCCGGCTGGCCCGCCTCGCGGGACCGCAGGCACAGGGCCCGTCGACGGCCCTGTTCGAGCGCCGGGCCGACAGCTGGCTGACACCCGCCGCCCCCGCCTTCGCGACCCCGAGCCGCACGGCGGCGGACTAGCCGGGCCTATTGCGCGTTGGCCAGCAGGGCGTACTGCGCGCTGGCGCGCTGTTGCGCGTCGGCGAGCTGGTCGCTCGTCACGCTGGCGACGTAGCGGCGATATCGGATGCGGCAGAAGTAGCGGTCGTCGGTGGGGCCCGCGGCCGGATCTTCCCCGCATCCCGCGGCCGGCAGGCCGGGCGGAGTCTGAACATCCCTGGTAGCGGCCGCATTCAGCGACTTCCACAGCGCGGCCGCGGCCGCCTCATCGCGGGCTCGCATCAGCATCGTGGTGCCGGACATCGATACCCGGTCGACGCCGTCGGCCCTCATCAGCGCCGACATCCGGGCGGGCTGGGAGACTCGATGCAGCAGCGCCCGCGGATCCATATCGCCCTCCGGCAGTGTCGAAGTCGGGTCGAATTGGGGATTCGCATCGGGTGACACCTTCAGCGTGCGACGCAGCAGCCCGTCCGGGTCGTAGTCCAGATGCAGAATATCCCTGCGCGACAGCGATTTCAGTGCATCGAGCAGGGGCAGCTGAGCATCGAATGCCTGCTGGCTCAGCGCCGTCAGGGCGGCAGGGTCCGGCTGCGGGGTCCGGGCGAACACATCGACCACGTAGGGGCCGTGGGCGATGCGGGCGCCCATCGTGCGAATCTGCGGGCGCCAATGCGCCTTGGCCGCCGGGTATTTCGGCAGCTGCACGGGGGTGTTGCCCGGTGCAGAGCCGAAGTCCGTGGCCTCCAGATCCGAGGCCGCCGACGCCGCGGAGGCGTCGTCGGGGAACTGGAATACCGTGAGCGATACCGAGGTATCCCCCGGGACCGCCTGGGCGTCCGGTTCGGAGCGGTCGGCGCTGTCCGCGCCGAATCCGAACAGCATTCCGTGCCCCTGCAGCACCGCACGAAAGCCGTCCTGCGCCACCGAGGATGCGTAGTCGGCGGGACTGCGCAGCGCGCTCATTCCGCCGTTGTAGGCCAGCGCCGGCTCGATCTCCGGACCCAGCGCGACATTCCCGGCCAGCCGGATGATCGCCAGCTCCGTCCCGTCCCGGAGGCTGTGGTGGTACTCCGAGCGGAACTCCAGCGGCTCGACCGAATAATTGCCGACATCGAGGGTGCGGACGTCGATCTCACCGGCGACCGGGGCACCCGAGATGGACGCGCCGCATCCCGCGAGGGCCACCAGGACCAGCACCGAACCCGCCATTCGCGCGAGCATGGATCTTGACACGACCTCACCTGCTCCGCGCGAGAATTGCATACTGCGCGGCAATGCGCTGCTGCGCATCGAGCAGTTGGTCCGCCGACACCGTCGCCGCATATCGACCGTGAGCGACCCGGCAGTAGTACGGAATCAGACCGAAAGCCGGGTGCCGGTTCTTCACGCACACCGCGGATGGAAGCCCCCTGGGCGACGGCTGGCGCTGCATGAACTCGTCATCGGACTCCGCCATTATGTAACGCTGCGCGGCACTGTAATCCCTGGCGCGCACCAGGGTTCCCGCGTCATAGGCCACTCGATCGATGCCGGTGTCCGCGTAGAGGCCCCCGTAGCGGACCGGATCGGGTTCCAGCTGCAGATCACCGCGCGCGTCATAGATTCCGGGGAGGTTGGTCCAGTCGTCCTGCTGCGGCCGGGGCAGCGACCGCGCGAGCATCCCATCGGGATCCAGCGGCGCCGCGCTCAGCCGATCCGGCGGTGTTGCGGGAAAACCCTTCAGCCTGTCCGGAATTACGTCCAGGCTGCGTTCGGCGGGTGCCTCCAGCGCGCCCAGGTCCGAGATTCCCAGCCCCTGGTTCTCCTGGTTGTTCACCACCGTGGCGAGCACGAACCGACCGGTGGGATACCACGCGGCCAGGACCTGCTGCCCCGGCAACCACGCGGCCCGCACGGCCGGATGCGCAGGCAGCACAACCGGTTCGGAGGGGCCTTTGCGTGGCTCGAATCCCGCCTGGGCCATCTCCGTCGCCGCCGCGGCCGCGGAATCGGCGTCCGGATAGAGAAAGACGGTGTTCGACAACGAATATCCGAGAGCTGCGGAGTCCTCGTCGGACAGCCCGGTACTGCCGAAGGCGCCGATCAGACCGTGCGTGTCATGGTCGATGGGATCGCTTTTCACCCACTCGTACATCATGCCGACCGGGGTCTTATTTCCTCCGGCGAAGACATGCGCCGTCTGGGTGGCGTCGAACTTCAGGGCGGGATCGATCTCGTGCGGCAGCGGAATATAGCTCGCGAGCCGCTGCGCCTCGAACAGGCCCGCCACCAACTTCGGGTCCGCCGTCGCGAACGGCTTGGGCTGGGACGCATAGGGTCCCACGTCCAGCTGCGCGAGATCCACGGCCGCTTCCGGATCGCCGCCGCTCCCAGCGGATGACCCGCACGCAACAGCGCCCGCCACCACCAGCAGCGCCGCGGCAGCCAGCACACTACGTTTCATGCCCGAGTCAACCATCCCCGCCGAACCCTATCTCCGTCCCGACACCCCCGCCGGGGCGGAGACCATGTCACAGCTGTGGCAGGTTGGCTATCTGCACCATCTCCTGCCCCTGTGTGCGCGAGATCAGCACGCCGCGGCCGGGGGGCAATTTGGTGGGCCGCACGTCTCCGATGATCTTGCCCTCGTCGCGCGGGCCGCTCATGATCAGCGCGGCGACGGACATATTCTTCATGCCGCCCAGCACCGGATCGAACAGCGCGCGCGACACACCGCCGGTGCGGCGGGTGACGACCAGGTGCAGGCCGATATCGCGGGCCTGCGGCAGATACTCCAGCAGCGGGCTCAGCGGATTATTCGAGCCCTGCACCACCATGTCGTAGTCGTCGACCAGGATGTAGATCTCAGGGCCGCTCCACCAGCTGCGCTCGCGCAGCTGCTGCGGGGTGATATCGGCGCCCGGAATCCGATCGCCCAGGAAGCCGACGACGTCCTTGATCATCGATCCGCAGGTCTGCGAGGACGTGGAGTAGCCCGCCAGCTGCTCCCCCTCCACCACGCCGAGCATGGTGCGCCGGTAGTCGACCATGATGATGCGCGCCTCCTCGGGTGTGCTGGTCTCGAGGATGCCCATGGCGATATTGCGCAGCAGCGTGGTCTTGCCGCATTCCACGTCGGCGAAGGCCATCAGATGCGGCTCCGGCCCGAAATCCAGGACCAGCGGCTCCAATGCGTTCTCGCCCAGCCCGACCACGATCTTGGTCGAGGTCTGCGTGATCCCGCGCTCGGCCGCCACCGCCAGCAGCTCCTCGCGCGAGAACTGCAGCGGCAGCATGCGCACCGGGGCCGCCCTGCGCTCGCCCCAGAGTTGTTCCAGACCCTGTCGTGAGGCCGTCACGCCCTCGGACATGTTGCCCGGATCGGTCTGGGAATCCAAGCGCGGCAATGCCATCAGCATATGCAGCTCCTCGGGCGTCAGGCCGCGGCCGGGACGGCCGACCGGCACCAGCGCCGCGGTCCGGCGGCCCATCTCCGAATCGGACGGATCGCCCAGTCGCAGCTCGAGCCGGGTGCCGATCTGATCCTTGACCACCGAACGGATCTCGGCCCAGCGTGAGGCGCCGATCACCAGGTGGACACCGAAGGACAGGCCCTGCCCGCCGATCGCGTTGATCTGCGGCTCGAGCGACTCGAACTCCTCGCGGATCGTCGACCAGCCGTCGATGACCAGGAATATATCGCCGAACTTGTCCGCCTCCAGCGGATTTCCGGGCGGCATGGTGCCGTCGGTGCGGATCTGGGAGAACTTGCGGCGCCGGAATTCGGCCATGGATTCGATGCCCTGCTCGCTGAACCGCTCCTCGCGCTGACGCATCACGGTGGTCAGCTCCGCGATGGTGCGCCGGACCCGGTCCACATCGAGGCGGCCCGCGACCGAACCGACATGCGGCAACCCGACCAGACCCGCCATGCTGCCGCCGCCGAAGTCCAGGCAGTAGAACTGCACCTGTTCGGGCGTGTGGGTGGCCGCGGCGGCCATGATGATGGTGCGCAGCGCGGTCGACTTCCCCGACTGCGGACCGCCGACCACCGCGACATGTCCTCGGGCGCCGGACAATTCGATGGTCAGCACATCGCGACGCTGCTCGTAGGGCTTGTCGATGATGCCGATCGGCATCCACAGCTGACCGTGCCGGTTGGCGGGCGAGCGCCAGTCCGGGTCGGGCAGCAGCATATCCACCGACGGCGATTCCTCCAGCGGCGGCAGCCACACCTCGTGCGCGGGGCGGCCGTGCCCGGTCAGCCGGTTCACCACGACGGTGAGCAGCGAATCGGGAACACCCTCGTCCACCAGGGTCTCGGGCGTGGGCGGCTCCGGCAGGGCCAGCGGATCGAACGCGGGCTCCGGCTCCTCCGGCGGTTCTGGAATCTCCACATGCGCGGCGGTGAACACCGTCGGCCGGCCGCCGACCACCCGGCCGCCCGGGCCGAGGACCGGACCGCTCGTGGTCGGCGCCACGTACGCGCCCGAGACGTAGGTCGCGTTGAACCGCAACGGATCCGCGGCGTCGGTCTTCAAATAGCCCGCGCCGGGAACGCTGGGCAAATGGTAGGCGTCGGTGATACCCAGCACCGCACGGGATTCGTTGGCGGAGAAGGTACGCAGGCCGATGCGGTAACTCAGGTGCGAGTCCAGGCCCCGCAGCTTGTTCTCCTCCAGGCGCTGGGAGGCCAGCAGCAGGTGCACGTGCAGCGACCGGCCCAGCCGGCCGATCATCACGAACAGGTCGGCGAAATCCGGTTTCTGCGAGAGCAATTCGGAGAACTCGTCGACCACCACGAACAGCGCGGGCAGCGGATCCAGCGCCGCGCCCGCGGCACGAGCCTTCTCGTAGTCGGTGACGTTGGCGAAGTTACCGGCCGAGCGAAGGAGCTCCTGGCGGCGGTTCATCTCGCCGGCCAGCGCGTCCTTCATGCGGTCGACCATGGACAGCTCGGCCTCGAGGTTGGTGATGACCGCCGCGACGTGCGGCAGCGGATCCAACCCGAGAAACGTTGCGCCACCCTTGAAGTCGACCAGGATCAGGTTCAGCGCATCCGGCGAATGCGAGGCCACCATGGACAGCACCAGCGTGCGCAGAAACTCTGACTTACCCGAACCGGTTGCGCCGATGCACAATCCGTGCGGGCCCATGCCGTTCTCGGCGGACTCCTTGATATCCAAATCGACCGGGGTGCCGTCGGGGGTGATGCCGATGGGCACCCGCAGCCGCTCCCGCGGGGTGCGCGGGCGCCACACCTTGGACGTTTCGATCTGCGCGGCGTCCGGGATCTTGAGCAGTGCCATAAGACCAGGGTCGCTCCGGGTTTCGTCGCCGAGGCTGACGATTTGCGCCGCGGTGGCGATCCGGTACCGGGCGAGGGTCCGGGCGAAGGTTTCGGCCTGTGCCAGGCCGACCTCGTCCACGGTGGCGAACCGCTCCACCCCGGCCACGCTGCGCGCACTCACCGCGCCGCCGCCGACCACCAGTTGCAGGCCGCGGCGCGCGGCCAGGCCGTTCTCGGGTGCGGTGAGATCCAGCACCGTCACCGAATCCAGGCCGGACTCGCTGACCAGGCGCTCGGTCCCGCTGACATAGCCGTCGTCGATGACCACGAGCAGATGCGTGCGGCCCTGTGTCGGTTGCGGATTGCGCATGAACCGGCCGCGCTCCATCAGCTCGGAGGACAGCGCGGTCTCCAGCTCGCCCAGCGATCCGTACATCATGCGGACCGAGCCCATGCCATCGCGCGCGGACGGATGCTGCAGGTGCGGAAGCCATTTCGCCCACGACCACGCCGGGCCGTCCGCATCCGCGCAAACGATCGCGACCGCGACGTGATCGGGTCCGTGAAATGCGGTGAACTCCATGATCATCGCGCGCACCAGCATGCGGGAGTCCTCGTCCGGACCCTCGATGTTGACGGCCGGGAAGGCGCGTAGCGATACCGCGGTCGGCAGCTGGTGCACCACTGAATGGGTGCGCACGAACCGTCGCAGCGCGACCGTTGACACCGGTTCCAGATCCTCGATCGGGCCGGTCTCCGGGCGGGCCAGTTTCGTGGCCAGCCGGTGGCTGCCCACCCCGACGCGCACATGCCCGAAGTCCGGATCGTTGGGGCGGCGCTCCCACATGCGACGGCTGCCGATCATCGACTCCAGATCGATGGGCTCGGGATGGCTCCAGGTCAGCGAGTCCAGCTGTTTGAGCCCGGTGCGGCGGACATCGCGGCGGATCTGGTCGAGATAGCGGAAGTAGTCCTTGCGCTCCTCGTTGAGTTCACCGGCCGACTTGCTGCCGCCACCGCCTTTCCCCGCCATCATGCCGACCATCGACATCATCATCATCATCGGGAACATCAACATCATGGGGTTGGACAGCAGCGACTTTCCCATCGTCGCGAACATGGCCAGCATGCCGACCATGGCAACCACCATCACCACCGGCATGATCCTGGCGATCAGCGGACCGGGTACCGGCCGGGTGACCTCCGGCGGCGGGCTCAGCGTCACCTCGCCGCCCGGCGCGCGCGGTGGCGCGATGCGGGGACGGCGCACAAAACCTTCGGTAATCATGGGGTCCTACAGCTCGCTATCGAAGGAATCACCGGAACGCTTGCGGCGCAGCGCAAACGCCAGCAGGGCGCCGATCACCAGCACGGACACGCAGGTGATCGAGCCGATGACGGCGTATTCGCGCGGGCGCGGATCCGACGACTGCGGCATATACGGCACGGGCATGGCACGGGGTACGTCCGCGCCGGCGCCGACCGGCTGGGCGGGCAGCACCTCGGTGAGCGCGGCCACCGGATCGATCAGACCGTGCCCGACCTGATCGTTGCGGCCGCGGCCGGGCGCATGGGCGGTGCGCTCGATACGGTCGATGACCTGTCCCGCGGTCAGCTGCGGAAAACGCGCCCGCACAAGGGCTGCCAGCCCGGAGACATAGGGGGCGGCGAAGCTGGTGCCCTCGATGGCCTGCGGGCCCTGGCTGCCCTGCACGCTGTCGACCAGTCCGGTCCCGCCGGGTTTACTGTCCAGCGACACGATCTGGACCCCGATCGCGGCGACGCCCATCCACGGCCCCTGCAACGTCAGGCCCGATACCGCACCGGTGGGATCCACCGAACCGACCGAAAGCACATATTTATCGAACCACGCCGGACTGGGAATCGTCTGCACGTTAGCCCATCCCGGTTCGGTGTTCTGGGTCTTGCACGGCCCGTCGGTCTGCATATTGCCGGCCGCGGCGACCACCACCACGTTGTGGTTGTAGGCGTACTGCACCGCGGCGCCCAGGGTGCCGTCGGCGGTGTCGTCGCCGGCCTGGGTGCAGGACACCTCGGACAGGTTGATCACGGTGGCGCCCATATCGGTTGCCCGCACCACCGCGGCGGCGAGGGTGAGCACATTGCCGTAACCGGTGTCGGACATCGCACCGGGCGTTTGGCTGCTGGATTGCCCCGAGGCCTCGAAGGCCAGGCTCAGCTGGCGGATGGACAGAATGGCGGCATCCGGTGCGACACCGGCGAATCCGTCGCCCGGGCTGGGCCGCGCGGCGATGATGCCCGCGACGATGGTGCCGTGGCCGTCGCAGTCGCTCAGGCCGTCGCCGCCGGCGGCGACATAGTCCCCGCCCGGCTGCACCGGCGGCAGCCGCGGGTGCGGATTCACCCCGGTGTCGATGACCGCGACCTTCTGCCCCGCGCCCCTGGTGAACTGCCACGCCGCGGGCAGATCCAGCACCCGCTGCGCGATCGGCGCATCCTGCGGCGGCGGCCCGGACAGGGTCGGCGTGGAGCAGGTCACCTTCTGCTGGGTCGGCTGCAGCGGCGCGGGCCGGCCGCTCAGGGCCTGCGCGGGCCCCAGCGCGTTCGGATCGACGACGGGTGGGGAGACCGCCATGGCCGGTCCCGGTAGGCCGATCGCCGCCACACCGAGAATCGCTGCCACGCAGACGATTCGCAGGCCGGCCTTCCGGGCCGCCCGTGCCCCGCTCATGATCATATATTCCGCGCCATCCCGTACACGCCCATGAGCCACAGCACCAGCGGTATCACCGCGATGATCAGCGCATACTCGAACAGTTCGTTCATTCGCCGCATGGGCGGGGTGATCTCGATATGCGGGCCGATGATGCCGAACAACACCACCGCGGCGGCGAAGATCAGCAGCGCCCCGGCCGCGATCAGCGACATGTCCGAATCACCCAGCGCCGCACCGGCGGCGGTGGCGGCGAAGATCACCGCGCCGCCGGCGATCAGCGACCCGGCCTGGGTCAGATCCGCGAACGACCGACCGCGCAGGGCCAGGATGATCGAGGCCACCGCCGCCAGCGCGATGCCCTGCCAGCGAACCCCCCCGAGCGGATCGGCGGCGCCGACCGCGCCGATCACCGCCGCCAGGGTGCATCCGGTGAGCACACCGGTCTGATATTCGTTGGCCGCCTTCGCGCGCCGGCCCAGGCCGATCGCCGAGGGCAGGGCCGTGGCGCCGATCGCGCCGATGCCCTCGATGGTGGGACGCGGTTCGTGATCCGCCGGGTCGATGGCCCCACCCGCCGTGGGCACCGGCGGCACGGGCAGCCGAGCCAGCACCGCAGACAGGCGTGGCACCGTCGAGATCACGATCAGCGCGCCCACCAGCAGCCCGGCGGCGACCTTCGGTAGCGCCGGATCCCAGATCATGTGCACGGCCGCGCCGACCGCGCCGAAAATCGAGACGGTAATGGCCATCGAGAACAGCGTCGCCGCGACGCCGGTGGCCCGATAGCCGGCCGCCGCGACCACGAGGGTCAGGCAAAAGCCCAGCAGCACATGCGGACTACCCAGCGTCCCCGGCACGAACAGCGCGCCGGCGAAGAACATCAGCACCAGCCCGGCCAGCGCGAGCCAGGTGGCCGCGAGTACATCGCTGTAGCGTCGCACCGCGATCGTCGCGGCGACCAGCGCGGCGATGCCGGCCCCGAGCGCCATGAACGCCCCCGCGATCCCGTCGCCGTGCGCCCGGCCCGAGACCAGCAGCAGCATCGCGATCACCGACGACAGCACCGCGGCGACCAGTCCGGTCCACCGGGCGGCCCGCGGGGACCACCCGCGGAACGAATCTGCCGTCAAACGCGATACCGCATCGATGACATCGTCGAACAGTGCGGGAGTTTCCTTGGCGCCGACCGCCCGCAGCACCAGCAGTTCGCCGTCGAAGACCTCCGACTCGGTGAGGGTGCGGTTCGGTGAAATGGGTTCGCGGCCCAGGCGCGCCAGCGTCCAGTGCTGGGTCTGCAGCGATCCGGCGTCGTCCTCGGTCTCGGCGGGATCGGGATTGCGCGATTCGATGAGCTCGACCAGCTCACCGATGAAGGTGGCGACCGGTATCGCGGACGGCAGACCCACATCGAGCTGGGTGTTACCGCCTATGACCGACACTCGGCACAGTTCGGGTTCTACGGCGGTCCGGCCGCCGGGGGATGGTGCGGTCATGAGACAGTTTACTCCGGATCCGCGGTGATCAACGGTGCTCCCCACGACGATCCGTGTGCTGGCAGAACCACTCTCACCCCGTCATTGTGCGTTCACGTTGCAACCTTTCGGCAGCGAACCTTAATCTATCGGACAAGTGGGCGGTGCGCGATCGGTACGCTGGTCAGGAGAGATACTGGAATGACCCAACAGAGAAGAAGTTTCGGGGTTCGACTGTTATGACCGGCAACCGCCAAGCACAGCGCGCCTTCGACGCCGGAGTCCTGTCGCTCGGACTGACCATCGACGGGCAAGAGGCGACGCGCGATCTGGAGTACGCCAAGCTGGCGTTTCAGCGTGCAACCGAATGGGATCCGACAATGTGCGACGCCTGGCTGGGCCTCGCCGCGGCCGGGGACGCCTCCCGTGAGGTCCTGCTGAACCTGTACAAGACCAGCGGTACCACCCTCTACCGGGAGCAACGCCGGCTCGGGCTGCGCACGCGGGAGCTGTCCGGACGGTTCGTCACCGGCCTGTACATCGACTATCCGCTGGCGAACTACACCGAGATCTGGGCCGCCCAGGCCGGCCAGCTGATCGCCGACAAGGAGTACGACGAGGCCGAGCGGCTACTCCAGGAGCTCTCCGACTTCCGGCGCGCGCAGCCGGCGGCGCCCGATGGGGAGGCCGACAACCGCATCACCGCGTATATGCGAGGCGTGCTGCACTACAACACGCAGCGCTGGCCCGATGTGATGACGGTGCTGCCCGGATCCGCCGAATGGGACGACCCGTATATGGCGTCCGGCGCCCACGTCATGGTCGGCTCGGCCTGCGCCCAGCTGGGACTGTTCGGCGAGGCCATCCGCCGCATGGAAAAGGCCGAGGAGGGCCCGATTCCGGCCGCGCGCACCACCGCCATGTTCTGCCGCGGGCTGTGCCTGCGCGAGACCGGCGAGGAGGCGCAGGCGCAGGCCCTGTTCGAGAAGGTGTATTCGCAGGCGCCCGACTTCACCGCCAACACCGAGGCGATGCGCGACCGCACCTACCGGATCACCGTCACCTCCAAGGAGACCATCGCAGCGCGCACCGAGCGCTGGGATCCCGCATCCGCGCCCTCGATGCAGGAGCAGGAGGAGGCCGACACCCAGGACCGCGCCAAGAAGATCCTGGAGCAAGCCCAGAAGGAGCTCAACCGCCAGATCGGCCTGGCCTCGGTGAAAACCCAGGTGGCCCGGCTGCAGTCGAGCGCGCAGCTCGCCAAGATCCGCGCCGAGAAGGGCCTGTCGGCCGCGGCGCGCGGCAACCACCTGGCCTTCACCGGCCCGCCCGGCACCGGCAAGACCACCATCGCCCGGGTGGTCGCCAAGATCTACTGCGGCCTCGGCATCTTGAAGACCGATAAGGTCGTCGAGGCCAAGCGCATGGATCTGGTCGGTGAACATTTGGGTAGCACCGCGATCAAGACCGATAAGCTGATCGACAGCGCCATGGACGGCGTACTGTTCATCGACGAGGCGTACACCCTGATCCAGTCCGGCCTGTCCGGCGGCGACGCGTTCGGCCGCGAGGCCGTGGACACCCTGCTGGCCCGCATGGAGAACGACCGCGACCGCCTCGTGGTGATCATCGCCGGATACGACGGCGAGATCAACCGCCTGCTGGCCGCGAACGACGGCCTGGCCTCCCGCTTCGCCAAGCGGCTGCAGTTCCCGTCGTACACCGCCACCGAGCTCGGCGAGATCGGCGACGTCATCGCCAAGGCCCGCGACTCCGAATTGGGCCGCGAGGCACAGCAGTTGCTGATCCAGGCGTGCGAGCGGCTCTACAGCATGGAGAGCACCGACCAGAACGGCCAGCCCCGCCGGGGCGTCGACCTCGCCGGCAACGGCCGTTTCATCCGCAACATCGTCGAGGCCGCCGAGGAGGAGCGCGAATTCCGCCTGGCCAACGACGATTCGCTCGACCTGACCGATATCGACGAGTCGGTGCTGATGCGCATCGAGACCCCGGACATGGCGGCGGCATTGGCAACGGTGCTGTCCTCGCTGGGCCTGGGATAGGCGGCGGCGTACCTCCGCATTCGCTCCGGCCATGCACACGGTCTACAGGAGGCCCGCAGCCATGCGCTGCGGGCCTTCCCCGTCCGTACCACTTCCCGTCAGCCCGGCGCGGTCGGCAGCCGAGGTAGCACCGCCCTCAGTGCGTGTCTGCTGCGGGAATCGCCTGCGGGGTCGGGAGTTGCGTGGGGTGTACGACCGGGGTACCGGGCGCGGCCGCGGTGGTCGGCGGTGGGGCCTCGTCGGTGGCCTCGTTGCCGGTGGGCAGGGTGTCGTAGCTGGTCAGGGCGTTCCGCTGGGAAAGGGTCGGCCCAGGAATCAGCTGCCCGACGATCGACCAGGGCGCCAGGTGCGGCGCGTTGCCCAGGCCGAGTAGCTGCGCGGTAGCCAGATCCGGTATACCGAACCGTATTCCGTTATCGGTGATGTAGAACAGCCCATCGCGACGCAGGCTCGTTGCGTCCATGCCGGTGGTCTGCACGAACTCCCCCGTCATCGGCTTGACGTACACGTTGTCCACGTGGTCGCCGGACCCGGTGGGGCTCGAAAGCTGCACCGGCTGGCCGGGGCTGGGCACCGGCAGCCGGGTACCGATCAGGAGCGATACCGCGGCCTTATCGGCCGGATTGCTCGAGTCGACCACCTGCTGGCCCGCCATCCCCGCGCTCTTGTCCCACGCCACGCAGGTGACCGGATCGTCCTCGGCGGAAACGAGACTCGGGATCTCTGACGGGAAGTGCGCGATCTGCAGTGTGGTCACCACGGGAACGCCGTCGAGCGCATCCGGCGTAATCGTCTTGATCTCGCTCATCCCGTGCGAATCCGCGTTGCGGATCATCTGGGCGGCGAACGGGCCGATGTGCTGGATGCCGCCGGCGAGCACCACATAGATATCCGGGGGTCCGTTACCGTCCACGGCGGCGACCGAGATCACCCCACCCACAGGAACATTCGACAGCTTGCCCGGGCCGGGCTGCCCGGCCTGCGGAATGGTCGGCGGGGCCAGCGGCGGCACCGGAACTGCGGCGTCGAGCAGCGCGGTGCCCGCCGGACGAGCCGGGTGAGCGGCCAGATTCAGGGTGCGCGCGATGACCGTATCGCTGGGATCTATCTCGGCGCGCTTACCGTCGTAGAGCAGGTAGGTCTTATCGTCGTGCTGCACCAGCACCGCCTCGCCCGTGCCCGCGGTGTGGGTCTGCGCACCCAGCTGGGGCGCCCCGGCCACAACGGTCGAGGTGGTGGTCGAGGAGCCGAAGGCGCTTCCGGTCGCCGAGAGGGTGACCGTCTCGCACAGTGACCAGTCCGAGTGGGTGCCCTGCGAGGTCCCGGGCAGCGCGGAGGGCGCGCCCGGAATCCCCACCAACGGCCCCAGCGTGTACGAGCTCAGCTTGGAATCCGCCACGGAGGTCGGCGATTCGGCGCTGGCGGCAATCAGCCTGGCGGAGGCCAGATTCAGCACCGGATGCAGGGCCACGGCGCCCGACTGATCCTTCACCATGACGAACAGCGCGCCGCTGTTTTTACCGAGGATGATCTTCGCGTTGCCGACCGATCCCTGCGGATGGATGAGCGCGAGGATCACGCAGCCGGCCACCCCCAGCAGGCCCAGGATGGCCCCGATGATCAGGGACCGGGACTGCGAGCGCATCGGATCGTGCAGCATGCGCACATCCCGGCGCACCATGGCGTGGTCCAGGCGGCGCAGCAGGAAACGATAGCCATTGACCTGTGCCCGGGTAGTCAGCTGAGCCGGCACTGGCATCTCCCTCGAACGGTAGCTCATTCGTCGAACTCAAAGCCTATGTGGTTATCCCGACGACACGCCACTCACGGCGCGAACAGGTAACGTAATAGGCGAAACCGACCGTTCTCACCACGCGGACGCCCGCGGTTTCGCATCGTATTCGCGTGAGCAGATGTGGGAAAGCCCGGTACCGATGACCGAAGAAGCGATCGTATACGCGGGGCCGAGTCCGGCCGCGGATTCCGGTACGCCGAACGGCGGCCCAGGCCGCACCCCACGCGCCCCGGTGACCCTGCACGATCAGGACTTCTGGGTCTTCCGGGATTTTCCGCTGCGGCTGGTCATCCCGGTGCTGCTGCTGGCCGCGCTGGCGGCCTGGATAGCCACCGTGTTCAGGCTGCCGCTGTACGAAATCATCCCGATCGGCGTCGTGATCGTGCCGATCGCCCTGACGCCGGTGCGCCGCCGGTATCCGCGTTCGATCGCCGCAATAGCCGCCGGGGCCTTGGCCTTTCGGGTGAATCGGTGGCAGCACGATCCCAGCGCGGAACCTCCGGAGGCCTTCGATGTGCCGCTGCCCGAGGGCGGCAGCTACGGCGTGCGCTGGGACGACGACCGGCTGATCACCATGCTGCGGATCGAGCCGCCACCGGACTCGATGACCTGGCTGCGCCCGGGCTCGCTGGGCTCGCGCCAGGACCTGTCGCTCAGTGAGATCGCCAGCTGTCTGGGGCAATTCGATATCACGCTGGACTCGATCGACATCGTCAGCACCGGGGCGCGCACCGCGAGCAACGGTGCGGTCGCCTGGCTCTACGACCGAATCCTCGGCCCGTTGCCCGCGATCGCCAGCCGCACGGTATGGCTGGTGCTGCGGCTGGACCCGCTGGCCAATGCGGAGGCGGTGGACAATCGCGGCGGCGGCGGCTCCGGCGCGTTGCGGGCAGCGATCATCGCCACCCGCCGGGTGTCCAATCGCCTTGCCGCGCAGAATATTATGGTCTCGGTGCTGACGGCGAGCGAAATCAACGGTGCGGTACGGCAACTCACTCACGGCATCACACCCGACCAGTTCACCGAATCCCCCGATACGCTGGAATATCAGGGATTACACCTGACCAGCTATGCAATCGGGCGCGACCTGATCGCCTCCCCCGGCTTCGCCGATCTGTGGGCCGCACCGAGCCTGTCGACCACCATCACTGTGCGGCTGCGGCCGCAGGCCGCGCGGCCCGGACACGAGAAGGGCCAGCCGACCATCTCCCTGCACGCGCTGGTGCGCTTCGACACCATCCGGGAGCCCGCCGAACCGCCGGTGCCGGGCCTGCGCCGCCTGCCCGCTCAGCAGCTGCGGGCGCTACTGGACAGCCTGCCCATCGCCACCCCGCGCAGCGACACCCCCGACGACCATCGCGGACCGCTCGACGCGCTCAACGGCCTGGTCGTGCCCACCGCCGGATGCGGCCAGCTGATCGGCGCGGATCTCACCGGCCGGGGCATCGCGGTGCCGCTGATCGGCGAGGGCACACGGCATCTGGAGGTCATCGGCCAGCTCGACCTGGCCCAGCAGGTGGTGCTGCGCGCCATCGCGCTGGGTGCGCATACCGTGGTGCACACCGTGCGCCCGGATGCGTGGAACACCATGGTCACGAGCGTGGGAGCGCCGGGCTCACTCTCGCTGGCGCCGCGCGCGGCCGGTGCCAGCCACCATCCCCCAATTCCGGCGGTGCAGCCCGGAAGTCCCTACCCCACCACGACCGTCGTGGTCTTCGACCGCATCACCCCCACGGCGCTGCCGGGCGGCGCGACAATCCTGTACGTGCGCGACGCGGACGGCCCCGCGAGTCCCTTCGAACCCGATGTCACGCTGTCCCAGGATCCCTCGCAGCCGAATATGATCACCGTCCGCACCGCGACCGACTCGGCCACGGTGCACATGGTCACCACCCCGGACGAGATGCAGTACATCGGCGAATCGCTCGCCACGCGCTGAGCGGTCCGCCGCCGTATCGGTTATCCCGGCGTGCGTATCCGTCATCCCGGCGCGCTTTTGGCCGGGATAGCGCGGTGGATTCCGGCCAAAAGCACGCCGGAATGTCGGGGCGGCACGCCGGAATGACGGGGCGGCGTGCCAGAGACGGCCCCGCAAATAATTCGGCCGACCGGGGTCCTTGACCCTGGTCGGCCGAATTACCTTGCATCGCTGCATAGTTCAGAAAGAAGTGTCGAACCCCTGGCCGACGGCCGAGTCTGCCGACAGCGCCCGGTGCAGCGCATCCTCCACCGACTGCTGCAGCTGATCGAGAACACCCAGATGCTGGTCGAACTCGTCGGACCACTTCTTGTACACCGCATGGAAGCTCGCCTGCGCGGAATCACCCTGCAGGTGGTTGTCGAAGTCCTTCGCGGCGGCCTCGAGGTTCGAGCCCTCCGTCCGCAGGGTCCGACCGGAGCCCTGCAGATCGTCGAACAGGGTGTTCATGGTGGTGGGGTCGTAAAGAATCTCGCCCATTTGTAGCCTCATTTCGTTCGGGAATATTAACGAATAGCGTTACCGTGCCGGTATTTACGGCACGGCGGCCGGATCGGCCATGAACGACCGTCAGGCGTTCTGCTGATCCATGGAGTGCAGCTTGTTCTTACCGTCGGTCACTGCCGAAGACAGCGCGGTCAGGTCCGTCTTCAGCTTCTCGGCCTCGTCGTGCCACGCCAGCTCCGCCTTGACGAAGGAGGCGTTCGCATCGCCCCTCCAGCCGGCCTTGGCTGCATCCGCGGCATCCTCGATCTTCTGGATCTCGCCACGGATCGCGGCGATCGAGGACTCCATGTTGTTGATTACGGTCTGAATACCTTCATTTACGCCTACTGAACCAGCCATTGGGCCCAACCTCTCATCGTATTTACTGCTGCATGGAGATCGACGGGATCGCCATCCGATCTCCCTTAGAATAGAAGACTTTCGCGTAACTTTCAGAACTTATTGCCGCAGCCACCTCCCCCCGGGCAACATCTCGATCAGTGCCGAAATCGCCTGCGCGATCCGCTGATCCGTGCCCGGTGTGACCGTCGACCAAGAGGTCTGATCCGGTGCGATGCCCGGCGTGACCACGATCCGGCCGCGGCCGGTGTCGTAGATCACTATTGCGCCCGGCATTCGGGTGGTGATGCCGTCATCGTGGTCGTAGGCAACGATTTCGGCATAGCTTTGGCAGGACTCGAAGGCGAGCCCGAGCACGGTCGACTCCCGGCCGGGCACGCCGAGCGCGAAGCAGGCATCGGCGTAGTCGCCCGCCGTGGTGGCCGCGTTGAGTCGTTCGCTCAGTTCGTTCGAGTGCGCACTGAATTCGGCGATTTCGGCGGCGGCGCAGGAGCCGAGCACGCTCAGCAGCGGACGGGCCAGCGCCTCGCTGGAACCGTCGGACCACACCTCCTGCACGTCGTACGCCTCGCCGGTGCCGACGCCGGTGCGCACCGCGAACGCATGGTCGTTCCCGCGCAGCGCCAGGCAGACCCGCACGATATCGGCGGGCATATCGGGATCCGCGGCGGTGCGGAAGATTCGCATCACCAGTTCACGCTCCGGCTGCGCGAGCACGAAAAGCGTTTGCGCCAGTTCGGAGCTCACCTCGCCGTAGGAGTCGAAGGTTCCCGCGGCGGTCAGCCCGGCGACGGTCTCCTGTTGGACGGCGAGCCATTCGTCGTACGAATCATGTTGCGGGGCAATGGCGAGCACCGTGGGCAGGGTTTGCACCCCCAGGCGCTCGGCCACCGCGAACAGGCCGTTGTTGCTCAGCGTTGTCATCAGGCGGCCCCGGGCTGTGCGGCGGGCTGTGCGGGGGGCGCCGTGCGGGTCGTTGTGGGTGTCGCCGGCGTACCACCGAGAACCGCTGGTGCACTGACGATTCCGTTATCGATACCGATGGCGTCGGTGCCCTCGATGGTCAGCCCGGCCCGATGCCCGGGTTCGGCCTGCATCGCCGACGCGCCGGTCATCGGCGCACCGACCGGACCCGGCATGGCAGTGGCCGGGATCTGGCCGGCCGGTCCGGCCGGCACCACCTGGGGAACATCCTGCGCCGTCTCGGATTCGACGTACGACGGCGCGACGAAGGCGGTCTGCACGGGCGGCGGCATCGTGAGGGATGCGGGATCGAAGCCCGGCGGGAGCGCCGAGGAGATCTGGGGCATCGACATCGACAGCGACGGTCTCGACCCCGGCACACCGGAATGCTCGGCGGCCAGCGCGGTACCGGAGCTCAGGACCGGGGGATGGTCCTGAACCCACGGGGTAGCCAGCGGTTCGGTCGCCGCCTCGTAGATGCGCATCACCCGCGCGGCGGCGGCCTTCGCGGCATCGGAGTCGGTGTCGGTGACCGCGGCGATCGCCTGGATGGGGGCGCCGAGCGCGCCCCCGATCTGCTGCAGCATGTGCTGCGCCGCGATGATCAGCTCGATTTCGGCGATATTCGGCATGGTCAGCCGGGCCAACTCGTTGGCGGCGGCCTGCTCCTGCGCCTTGGCGGCGTTGGCACCGGCCGCCTGCGCGGCCCCCGAGAGCCAGTCGCGCAGGGTCGAGACCTGGTCGTGCACACCGGCACTGGTCGCCGAGCGCCAGGCGCCCTGCAGGGCAACCAGGATCGACTCGAATTCGACCACCGCCGCGCCGAAGCTGCCGGCCAGGTGCCCCCAGGCGGCACCGGCCTCAGCCATCGGAAGGGGTCCGGGGCCGGTACTGAGATCGCGCGCGAGCCGGTCGGGTTCGCGCGCCTCCCAGACCACTCCGGTAAACCCGGACTGCGGTGGTTCGATCATTGCCCTTATACCGTCCGTGTGGATGATTCGATCCCAGCGGCGTTATCGCTCTCGGCCTTGCCGAAGTGGTTGACCTGCGCACGGAGCGAGGCGGCCAGCTTCTGCAGTTCGAGAACGCCGGCATCGGCACTGGTGGAGAAGGAGCCCGCGACATCGTTCATGGTGCCCGCCGCGCGCGCCGACACCTCGTCGGCACCGGCCGGTGGGACGGTGAGCGAGGCATTGCTGGTCTGCAGATCGTCGCGCAGGTGCTGAGCAAGCGCGTCCAGGCGACCGGCCGCATCGGTGGCCGCCTGCGGGTCGAAATACACTCCGTCGAAACTGTTATCGGTCATGACGTCCTCACAATCGGTTGAACTAAAACCATCACAACGTCAACTCCTTGTCCGGCGGCGCCTCGATCGCCTGCGGACTGGCCAGCGCGCCGACCACCGGAAGGGTGACACCCTCCATCGGGCCGACGACCGCGTCGCCGTTCGTGCTCGTCACCAGGTTGGCGCTCCCACCGGAGTCGCCGAACGCGCCGGCGGTGGTCGTGCTCTTCGCCGCGCTCATCCCGGCGGCCCCACCCATCGGCATCATGCCGGGGTTGGACGAGGCCATCGGTGTGGCGCCGGCCGCCTCGGCGGTGAGCGCCTCGGGCGCGGCCGCCGACCCGAAGCTCGAGGCTCCGGCTGCCTGGGTGCCTGTCCACGGCATGAGCGGCGCGGCCGGCACGGCTGCGAGGCCGCCAGCCACGCCTCCGCCACCCAAACCGCCACCACCCGAGCCGCTTTGATCTGACCCTGCCTGGTAATCGGCGAGCGCACCGGAGCCGTTAACGTCGGCGGATTTCCCAGCGGCCGTGGGATCGAGCGACTTGCCAACGGTGGCTAGCTGCTGCGCCGATTGGACGCCGGTGCTGAGCAGACTGCTTGCGGGCGAAAGCAATTGCATGAGCTGCTGCAACTCGCTGCCGGACGAGGAGGTCGACGGGGTCGACGTCGACGGCAGCGCCGCATTGACCCCCTTGGGTGCGGCGGAGACCTTCACCTTCTTGCCCGCCACCGTCATATTGGCCGAGTGGACCGCCATCTGCGCGCGCGTATTCGCGGTAACCGCAAGGCCTTCGGTGATCGCCTCGGCGGTCGCCTCGAGCAGGAACGCCTGCCCGCCCGGGACGACCAGGAAGGGCGCGGTGATCGCGGCGGTGGTCAGGTACTTGCCCATGACCGCCGCCATTTGCGCCCCGCCGAGCGCGACCGATCCGGCACCCGCGCCCAGAACCGTCTTCTGGGTGCCGCTCTGGGTGGCCAGCTGAGTGCCGGACGAGGCCGCCTGCGTACCCGTCGAGGCCGCCTGCTGCGAGCCCTGCCCCTGCCACAGCTGCATAACCATTTGCAGCGCCGAGGTGCCGAGCGGCAGCAGGGTCTGCAGGGCGGTGCTGATGGCCTGCAGGACCTGGGTGGGGTCGGGGGTGTTGGGGTGCGACGCCGTGCCGGAGCCCGGCGCGGTCGACCCCGCCGGGGCGCCCGGCTTGGCGGGCTGCGGCGAATTATTCGTCGCCGCAGGTGAGTTCGGAGTCGCGGGCTTGGCTGGGCTCGCGGGGGTAGCCGCCGGCGGGGTGTGCGCGGTGGCGGGGGCGTTGCTCGTTGCCGGGTGATTGCTCGGGGCGGCGTCGGCCACCGGATGTGCGGCGGAGCCGCCGAACTGCCCGGTGCCGAAGGCGGAGACCAGATCCGTCAGCGGCCGCACGATGGCCGACAGGTCGATCTGCGGCAGCGGCGGCAGCCCGGGCAGCGGCGGCGCCGGCGGCAGTGTGGGCAGCTGCGGCAGCCCCATGCCATGCAAGATATGGCTCACCGGCTGATCCATCGTGGGCGCCAGTGAGCTACCCCGCAGCAGATCCGAGATGCTGGGGTCCAGGGGCGCGTTCATCGGACTAGACCGAACCTAGCTGACCGGCCGACGAATCGTCGGCGTTCTGGTAGTGGTTCGCGCTCTCGTACGCGGTCAGCGCCGTCCCGGCATGCACGGCGGCGAGTTCGTTCACCGACGAGATGTGGTTGGCCTGCGCATAAGCGAAGGCGGCCAGGAAATCCTGCCCGATCAGGCCGAAGACGGGCACCGCCGCGCCGACGGTGGCAACCTGGTCGACATTGCCCACCGTGGCGATGGTGGTTGCCATCGCCGCCGAGGCGTCTCCGTATCCGCGAATGGCATCTGGTGTCGCCGCAACTCGGTCCATGAACTTCCCCGCTCTGGTAAGGCAGTAATCGTGTTGTACTAAAATCGTGTTGTACTAGACGTGTTGTGTCAATGGTAGACAGACCGACCGACATCTCGCCAAGGTTCCCGTGCCCCCAAAAAGAAGGTTTGGCAACTTCGCCCTGCAAGGTTCACCAGCCTGCAACCTCCTCGTTGAATGTATTAACGAGATCGGCACGTTCGGCGAAAGCGTTACGTGCTGCGGCGTACGCGGTCGTGACGAGGGTGTTCTCGAACTGTTCCGGCGTCATTCGCGAAATCGCGTCGGACAGTTCAAGATCGAGCAGGCCGCCGTTGCCGTCCACCTCAACGGTCATAGAGCCGTCCTCGGAGGTCTCGCGGGTCCGGATCCCGCCCATCTGATCGCCGAGGTCGCGCATGCGGTACAGCCGCTGGCGGACACTAGCCTCGAGCTCATCCATCGACTCGTACATGACACTCCCTCATACCGTTCCCCCTGAACATTCTGTAAATTCTTGTACCGGCTTAAAACCGACCGACCCGTATCAGATAGAGCGGAGCCAGCTTTCGGGCTCGGTCTCGTAGTCGCCCTCCTCCTGGAGCTCGGCCTGGGCGACCTCCTCCGAGGTAGGCAGGCGCATCAGCCGCAGCATCTCCGGGGCGACCCCGGCCTCTTCGAATTCGGTGCGACGCGCCAGCGCGGCCCGGTTAGCGGCCTGTTTGCAGAGCCGCAGTACCTCCCCCGCCAACGCCTGCGGATCGCGTTTGAGCTCCGTCGGATCCACCGAAATCCCCAGAGGCAGACCTTGTTCGGTGGCGCGCACCGTGATGGAACCGGTACGAGAGGAGGCGGTCCACTCGGTGAGGACGGGCTGTTGGTGCTCCTGCTGCTCGGCAGCGGGATCATCCGGGTCGTCCGGAGTGCCATCCGCTCTTGCGTAGTCATCACCCACGGCCGCGTTGCTCACCACCGCATCGCTGACGACCTGGTCCATATCGAACCCGGAACTCTCGGCGCTCATCTGGGAACCCCCACATCACTCACCAGCATATCCAGCGAACATGGTTCAGCCTACGTCGAATACCGTCAAGCCCGCTCGTCTTTTATGGCTCGCACCACCGCCGCGATGCGGGTGTTGATCATTCCGATCAGCTTCGTCGTGTCGGCTGCGGTCGCAACCGGGGGACGCTGATCGTCGATCACATAGCGACCGTCGTCCCGATGGTCGCGCCACTCCAGGCGGTGGCTGGTCCGCCCACGCGGACCGTACAGCGACCGGCCCTGCACTATGTCGATGTGGCCGGACTCGATCGGCTCGATAGCCAGGAACCGCCGGGCGCGATCGGAGATGGTATCGACGAACGAGTCGTTCCAGGCCGAGGCGCCGAACGAATAGTCCAGCCGCTCCCGCGGTCGCTCCCACGACGGCACCGGATCCTCGCGGTCCGGCAACACCAGATCCGCTCGCCGTCCCGGTCTCTCCGCGGGCAGCGCCGCCACCGCGATATCGGCCAGCCGGACGGCATCGCACATCTCGACGGTGAAACCGCCCGCGTACCAGAAGCCCTTACCGGGCAACTGCGTCACGAGATAGCCCTGGCCGTCGCGGCGGACGGCGAGCAACCGGATGGGGGATGGTGAGCCTGCGGAGCCGGTGGGGTGGGTAGGCACGGGCACGGCGGGTGCATCCGATTCTCGGTTGCTCCGCCCGACAACCGTGATCCGGATATCCGGATCACGGATGGCCCGCAGCGCACCGTCCAATTCGTTTCCATGCCTGCGCCGCACGTCCTCGCGCGCCCGCTTCCGCGCGGCCTGGAAGACGTCGTCGGGCCGCAACTCGGTATGGAAGAAGAACGGATAGGGCAATCCCTCTCCCTCCAGGGCGAACCAGAGCGCGTAGAACTCGAGATCGGTGAACCTCCAGCCGTATTTCATATCTCGACAATGGGTTTGGCCACCACCGGGGCTTCGCCGATGGCCTCCTCGAGCCACTCCTCCGAGTCCAGGTATTCGGCGCGCTTCTTCTCCTTGTCGTTCTGTTGCCCCTTCTGCGCACCCCCCATGCCACCACCACCCATCGGCATGCCGCCCGTCGACGCGCCCGCGGTGGCGATCCCCGCACGGGCCTCCTCGGCGGTGGCCTCCTCGAGCTTGGCCGCCAGGGCGGCCCGCGGGAACAGCTTGGATGCCTGCGACTCCTGAGCCAGCAGAGCGCCTTTGACGTCGCCCAACGCGCCGCCGAGGCCGCCCTTGCCGAGTCCGGCGAGCGCCGCGTCGGCCATCCCGGGCAGCCCCCCCATTTCGCTGGCCAGGTTCTGCGCGGCATCCGCGGCGGCGGGTTGAGTCAGCTGCTGCGCGGCCTGCTGCGCCGACTGCAGGCCCTGCTGCACCGCCTGCTGCGCGGCCTGCAGACCCTGCTGCACCTGCTGCTGTGCCTGCGAACTCGCCTGCTGCGCCGCTTGCTGCGCCGCCTGTTGCGCCTGCTGCGCCGCCTGTTGCTGCGCTTGCTTCTCCTGCTGCTGTTGCTGCTGCTGTTGCTGGGCCGCCTCCTGCTGCTGCTGCGCCTGGTAGGCGGCCTCCTGCTTGGCAAGGTCGGCCTGCTGCTGCTGCATCGCGGCGGTTTGGGTAGGCGCCAAACCGGTGCTGCCCGTACCGGTACCGGTACCGGTACCTGTGCCGGTGTATTTTCCGTTGCCGCCGGTGCTGCTGCTGGTACCGGTGCTACTACTGCTACTGCCGGACGCCTGGATGCCGGTCGGCGGGGGAAGCTGGGGCAGCACCGTGGTCGCGAGGAATCCCGGGTTGTACCAGTTCCGGAATCCGTTCTGGTAGTTCGTCGTATAGGTGTGAAGTTGGGCTTGGCCCTTCGGGGTCTTGCTCAGCTCGGATTCCGAGACCGTGGACGGCGGCAGGCTGGCCTTCGTGACGGTCTGCCACCCATACGCGTTCAGGAGCAGGTTGCCGATCTGCTGCGCGGCGGTGGAGAAGGTCAGGCCAGCGGATGCGTACCGGGTGAATGCCGAATTCGCGTCGGAGGAGCCCTGCCCCGACCATTTATCCTTACTCATACGTTGAACTTCATTACTGAAGTCGAGGAAGATCCCTTCCAGCTGTATGCCAATTCGATACCATGATTCACCGGTCTCACCGACGATCGAGGGGTCCAACCCACCCGATAGGCCGTTCAGCACCTGTGCCGTATCGAAATTGATCGACTCCGGCGGGTATGGGATCAGACCTGTATCCGTATAGCCCGGATTCTTGGGATCCAGCATCGGACTGCCCGCATAGGCATTGTTATAGGCGTCGCTGCCCTGCGTGAAGGTGGGCATGGTCGGGTCCTGGGCGATCCAACTCTTACTGCCGTCATCGTTGTTGATCTGCTGACCCAGGAGCTGAGTATCCGAGGTGATCGTATCCGAAAGGGGAGAGCTGAACCCTCGGCTGCTCCGGACGCTGCTGTCACCAGCGATCTGGGTCAGTGTCTTGCCGACGTCGTCCTCGTTGCCCTGCATCAGCTTACCGGCCTGGATAAGCGCATCCGCCAGCTGCGTGAGCGCATCCATATAGGCGGGGCCGGCGGTATTGGTCAGCTGGTCGCCCAGATCGAGGAATTTCCCGGTGAGAATGTCTGATGGGCCGAGGTTGCCGAACAGGTCCTGGTCACCGAACGAGTTCGGCGTATCGGTCATCTGGTGGGTGGTTGGATCCTTGTTATGCTCGATCTCCTGAGTGTTCGGATCGCTCGAACCAGAAATCACCGATTTGATGCGGGCCTGGGTATCGGTGCAGAGCTGAACCAGCTCCTTGATCACCGCCGGGTCCATCTTCAGCACATAACCGCCGCTCTTGGCGCGGTTGTTCAGGTCTTTCCACGGATCATCCGGAGCCATCGATCACACCCCCGGGAGACCGACCGGCATGACGGCGCAGCTCGACACCCGATACCCCTCGATGCTCATCTTTGACCCCTCCTCGATCGGTCAGAGCGTGAAATCCGCTGCGGCACCGGTCTGCCGCAGGTTGAAGCGTTCCTCGAACCCCTCCGCGTAGATCGACGGCGCCGTCGACGATGAGGACTGCTCGATCACCCCATCGTCAGCGATGTAGAAGATGGCACGGCCGATCGCGATTTCCCCTTCGGGAACCGGAACGAACACCATCCAACCCACATTCAAGCGCTCGGCGACCAACTCGTCCAGCGGATATCGGGAGGTATCGATGCCCAGCGACTGAATATGGTCGCGTACCAGGGTGATCGCGCGATCCTGCGCCAGCGCGACGGGAACCGTGGTGACCAGGCCCGCCAGCGACAGCTGATACAGCGCGCCGTCGATATCGTCGGACGGATCGTCGAACAGGGCCGCGAGGGTATTGCGCGTAACCACACCGGCTTCCGCCGCGGCCACCAGATTGGCCGCCGCCGCGCGCTGCTCCTCGCTGGGCTCCGAGCTCACCACCCCACACACCACATCGGCCACCGTCTGCGCCGACCACACGCCGGGCACGGCCGCGCTGATCCGATCCGAGGTCGAGGACTCCCCGCGGAACCAGCTGCCACGATCCCACCAGTAGCAGAACGACAGCATGCCGCGCGCGGCGCGCGGGTTGAGCACCTGGTTCGCCACCCAGTCCGGTGCACCCGCATACAGATCAGGCATCGGCTCGCCGTCGTTGTAAGCGGCGTCCAGTTCGGGGGCGTCCCACACACCGCCCGAGAGCACCGCGCGCCCGCCCGGCAGCACGTACAGCGTGGCACCGCTGCGCGCGGAACCCTCGAATACGCCCAGTGCGGGCAGGACTCGCGGACCCCACTCCGAGCCGATGGCCACGAAGGCCGCCGCGATCGTCGCCCAGCGCGACCACAGCATCGGCAGCACCGGGAAATCGTCGGTGGAACCGACCGCGGCGATACCCGCCTCCTGGTCGGTGCGTGCCTGCGCCGCCGCCTGCTGGGGCGAGCGCCACTGCCGGTTGTCGTGCCCGATATAGGCCGCGAGCCACACCGGCACCCGGTCACGCGGAAACGCCTGCAGGTCGGCCAGATACGCGTCGGGGATCAGCAGCTGATCGTCGGGGAACGGCTCGTCACCGTAGTCGTAGTCGACCTCGACCTGACCGGTGACATCGAGCTGCACCACCATCCGCCACCACGGACCGTCGCCCAGCTGGGCCGACAGCTCCCGCTGCATGCCGACGAGTTCGACGATCTCCACGGCGGGTTCGAGCCGCGCGACGCGGTCGGCGTCGTCGTAGTAGAGCGTGTAGGACACCCCGCCCGCGACCGTGAGCGCGAAGACCGCCTCGAGCCGACGCCACCCCTCCGGGCCCGCGACGGCGAGTTCGCGCGCGATGTTGTGGGCGAGCTGGGTCGCCTGATCCTCGACCGAGGAGGATGCATCCGCATCCGCATCCCCGGGCACCTCGGCATCGGCGTCGACAAGGGACTTGTCCGATGTGGGCTCGACACTTTCACCTGCCGCGGGGGCCGGGGGCGCCTCGGATGGCGGTCCGCCGAGGCCACTCAGGCTGAAGGTGACGTCCGGAGCCTCGCCGCCCTCGGCGGGATCCTGCTGCGGATCGGTCATATGTTCACGTCCTCCTTGTTGCCGCAACGGTCTGCCTCATCGTCGGCACCGGCAATCTTGCCGCGTATGCCGCCGTTACGCCATACAACGGTATCGCCTATCGGCCTCGACAAGGGAGTATCGCCGTGTCATCGTCTCATTGACAGTCGTCTCCATCAACGGAAGATCCCGGCCCGGCGCTGTTCATCGGCCAGCAGGTCGCGCAACCACAGCCCGAAATCGAATTCGGCGGCCGGCCGCTGATAACTGGCCTCGAATGCGCAGACCCCGTTCCAGCCGACCTGGAATCTGACCTGCCCGACATCGGGGACACCCCAGTAAATTCCGGCCGAACCGCTGTCCAGATCGAACAGCCGGTCCCGCACGCGCAGGACCAGCCTGCCGCGATCGCGGTAACACGCTACCGGCACGTCGCCGAGGGTGCCGTAGATGCCGCTCGTGGGGCCGATGAGACCCCGCGGTGCGTAGACCGCCCCGCTGGCAGGGTCCAGCACCGCGGTACCGCCCGCGCCGTCGAACGACTGCAGGAAGACCTGCGCGGGAGCCTGCGGGTGCTCCGGTTCACCGTACCGACGGCCCCGGGTGCGGGAGGGGCCGGCATGGGACTGCGCCGGTTGCACGGGCATGGGCGGGGACATCGCCGGGGGCTGGGACATGTCCTGCTGCTGCGCCGAGGGTGTGCCCGGAATCGGTTGCGGCAGATCGCCGTTCGGGAGCGGCCGAGTACCGGGCCACGGCCGGTTACCGGGGGGCTGATGGTTCCACTGATCGCCATTCGGCGGGGCCTCGTGCTGCCGGGATCCATACCCCGGGAGCCCCTGCCGCGGAACGTCGTTCGCGGGGCCGCCGCCATTGGGCTGCTGATTGTGCTGCGGCGCTTGGCCATTGTGCGGCCCCTGCTGGCTATTGCCTTGCGCGCCATTGCCTTGCTGGCCGTTCCCCTGCCCGCCCTTGTCCGGCTGGCCGTTCCCCTGCGGTGCCTGACCGAGTTGTCCCCACTGCTGGACGCCGTTCAGCACCTCCGAGGCGATCGATCCCAGCGACTGCACCAGACCGGACAGGTCAGGAACATTCGGTGAACCGGCCGCACTCTGGCCGTCCGATGGCGAATCACCTGTCGGTGCACCGTCATTCGGCGGTGCAGGGGTAACCGGACCGGGCGACGCCACCGGAGCACCGTGCACCGGTGATCCGCCCGCACCGTTCCGCCCGTCCGTGCCACTCGGACCACCGGATCCGCCAGGCTCGCCGAGCCCCGACTGCCCGCCGGTCCGCGATCCGCCGGATCTCACGGGCCCGGCGGACTGCGACGGACCGCCGGGATCCACCGAACCACCGGACTGCGACGGACCGCCCGGCGCCGAGGGCCCGCCGTGAGGCGGCCCGGGCGGCGGCAGCTGGGGCTCCGGCATGGTGAAGGACGGCGCCTGCACGGGACCGTCGGGCAGCTGCGACGGCGGAATGAAATGCGGCGGATGCGGTATCCGCGACATGTGATTCCACGGTGAATCAGATCCGCCCGACTTCCCCGAACGGCCACCGGCGCCCGAATCCCGCTGCCCGGACTGCGGGGCTTTGCCCTTCGAGTCCGAATCCGAGGCCTTCACCTTGCCGCCCTTACCCGACGACTCCTGCGACTGCGCGGGCTGGTTCCGGGTGGCCTTGCCGGTGGCCGGATCGGGCCGACGGCCGTCGTCGTCGCCGGAATCGTTGTCGCCCGGCGAGCGCTGGGGGCCCGGCGTGCCGCCGGGCTTGCTGAAACGAACCGTGACACCGTTGTTTTCGCCGACCGGCTGCGACGGGTCATCGGCGTGGACCGTCACCTCGGTGAACCCGAGCTCGCCCGCCATGCGGCCCAGCGCGGTGTCGCGGGCGGCGTCCTGCGGGCTCATCCGCCCATCCCGGACGAGGCCGGTATAGGCGGTCAGCTCGTCGGAGAGGTCGTCCCCGCCTCGCCATACTGCCTCGATATGCCGCACCCGGTCGCCCAGGGCGTCCATCATGTCGCGGAACATCGTCTCGCCGCCGGGGGTGCGCGGGCCGACGGTGATGTCGGCGCACAGCACCCCGTCCCGGTCGACCGTGGCACGCACGCCGTATGCGACGTCGGGGCTGTAGTGGCGGGTGTAGGTCAGCCCGTGCGCGCCCCGGGTGGTGATCGCGACGGCCCCCGCACGCACGGCGTCGGCGTGGGCGGTCTCGGCGGCACGCTCGGCGTCCCGCGCCTGCTGCAGTTCCTGTGCGACGCGTTCGGCCTCGGCCTTGGCGCGCGCGTATCGTTCCGCCGCCTCCCGCAGGTCAGCGACCGTGACCTGGCGCGGATCGGTCTGACCGACCTGCCAGGTGCACTGCGCGGCTTCCTCGGCCTGCCGAACCATATTCGAATCGTCCGGCCCCGCAAGCTCATCCGGTCCGATCGGCAGGGTGCGCAGCGCGCGGGCGCGGGCGGCATCGGCCGCGCGGCGCATCGCCTCCACCAGCTGCCGCTGGTGTGCCAGTTCCGATTCCAGGCGCGCGCGGGTCTCGCGGGCGTCCCGCAGGACCTGCTCGGCATCACCGGGGGCGGGTGGCAACGCGGGATGTTGTTCGGCGGCTTCGAGTTCCGGCGGGTTCGGTTGCTCATCGAGTCCTGACAGCAGCGACTCCCGCTCGCCCCGGGCGACCGCGACTTGCTCATCGAGTTCGGCATGCAGTCCGGCCAGTTCCCGGCCCTGCTCGTGCGCCTGGACCAGCTCCAGTTCCAGGCGCGCGAGCTCACGCTGTGCCCGCAGGTGCTCCGCAGCGGCGTCGGCGAATGCGGCCACCCGTCGGTGGAAGGCATCGACAGGCTCGTGCGGGGGCCGCGGCGGCGGGGCCGCCCGCAGCCCATCGGCCAACGCCCGGATGTGGTCCTCATCGGTCAGGCCGTCCAGGGCCGTCCGATCGATGCCCAGCGCCCCGGCCGCCTCCTCGCGGGCCTCCCGCGCCCCGGCTAGCAGCGCCCTGCGTTGCGCCAGTTCCGATTCCAGCCGATCCTGCAGTTCCCCCAGCACGCCGCGGGCCCGCTGGTAGGCCAGGGTCGCCGCCGCGGGATCGGCGTCGGCGTCCCGCTGTGCCTGCGCGGTCAGTTCCCGGATCTGCCGCCGCAACCCGGGCAGCACCTCGGCCGCGGCCTGCCGCGCGGCCCGCGCCTGCCGCACCGCCTGCTCGTCGGCCTGCGCCACGGCGGCGGCGCGCCGCTGCGCGTCGAACCGATGCTGCGCCTCGCGCAACTCGCGCTCGCGGTCCGCCACGTGGGTCTGCGCCTGGTCCAGTTCGCGTTGCGCCCGCATCATGTCGCGGCGCAGCCGGACCACATCGCGGGCCGCGTCCGCGAACCGCTGGACGGCCGCGCGATCCGGTGCGTGGGGCGCCCCGCCGTCGGCCCGCCGGTTCAGCTCCTCGACGAGGGCGTCGACCCGCTTGCGCTTGGTCAGTCCCGCGAGCGCGTCCGCGTCCAGTCCCAGGTCCGCACCGGCCTCGTCGCGTCGGGTCGTGGCCTGCTGCACCCGGTTTCGCTGCCGGTCGAGGTTCTCCTGCTGCTCGTCCCGGACGTCCTGTGCCTCCCGCAGCGCCGTACGGCCCGGCTCGAGCGCCCGCTCCAACGGCTCGTGTGACTGCGCAGCCCGGCCCGCGGCGGTCAGCGCGGCCCGCGCGACGCCACCGCGCACCGCGATGAGATGGTCGTCGGCCGATTCGAGTTCGCGGACCGCCCCCTCGAAGGCGTCGACCCGGGCGCGCCCCGCGTCGTCGAGCTGCCGCGCGCGCATGGCGGCGAAGTGGTCCGCCCCCTGGCCGGTCGCCTCCCGCAGGTCGGTGATCCCGGCGGCGTCGGCGGCGGCGGCCATCGCCTGCGCGGCCCGCAGCAGCCGTGCCTCCGCCTCGGGCAGGGCCAGGCGGCTGCGATCGCCCGGCAGGAAGGTGTCCAACGGATGCAGGCCGGTGTGCAACCGGGACGGAGTCTCGGCCCCGCGAACGGCGTGAGCCAGGCGCACGACCGCCTCGTTGCGCTCACGGATCGCGTCCTCGAGCGCCTTCATCCGGGCCGCGCCCGCCTGATCTGCGTGCTGAGCACTCAGCGAATCCAGATACTCCTGCAACGAATTCCGTGTCAGCGCGGCCCGCACGTCATCCGGTTCCGCGCCCGCCGCCCGCGCCGCGTCGTCCAGGACCTGATCCGCCAGCCGGGCCTGCTCGGTGGCGTCGGGACCCTGCGTCTTCTCGACCGTGCGGTAGTCCTCGATCGCGGCCCCGAGGGCATCGGCCCGTTCCAGGCCCGCATGCCCGTTCTGCCTCTCCCGCAACGCATTCAGGAAGTCCCGGGCCGGATCGCGTGCCAGGGCGTCCAGCACCTCCTGCGGATCGCGGCCCAGCGCCCGGGCGGCCGCGTCGAGCACCACCGAGGCGCGCTCGAGCCGCTCGGTCGCGCGCAGACCCTCCAGCAGCTCCGCCAGATCGGACCGATAGCCGATCTTGGCGCGCCAGCCCGTCATCGGCGGACGCATCGAATCCCAGTCGTGGCCGTCGGCCGCCGCGCTGGCGTTCGCGTCGTACCAGGTGCGGAAGGGGTTGGCCTTGGTGTAGGTGGCCTCGGCCAATGCGTCGTGCAGCATGACCACATCGGACATCATCGGATAGCGCAGGCGCGGAATCGCGGTGTCGCCCAACGGTTCCACGGCGACCAGCCGGTTGATCGCCTCGGCGATATCCACGAGCTGATCCATGCGCCGAGTGATCAACCGGCCGTCCGCGTCGAGGTGATCGTGCACGTAGTGCTCGTTGAACAGCAGGTGGTCGATCACCAGCTGGATCTGCTCGCGGGTCAGGTCCAGTGCCGGCGGTTTGGCGACGCGCGCCAGATCGTCCTGGCGCACATAGTCGGTCCGCAATTCGCCGGCGATGTCCTCGGCGACCCGGTTGACCATCTGCTCGGTGATCTTGCCGGTCTGCCCGTCGCGCACAAGCTGCCGGTATACCGAGTCGACGGTGGCCCAGATCGCCTCGGGGTCCTCGGTCTCGAAGGCGTCGGAGATCCGCTTGAACCGCACCGCCCCGGCCTTGGCCCAGTCGCTGTACATCTGATCGCCGTGCTCGGCGACGGTGCCGGCGCCGAGGGCGCGGAGCTGGTCCTCGGTCAGCTCACGGATCTGCCCGTCGCGCAGCCCGGACGGGTCGCGCAGCCCGGACAGGTAACCCGCGATCCGATTCCGCAGGTCCACGGCGTATTCCGGACTGGTGCGGTCGCCGATGAGCAGATGCTCCAGGGCCGCACGCGCCTGATCGACGGTCAGCACGGCGCCCTCGGCCAGTTTCTGCCCGGTCAGCCGCTCGTGCACGGCGACGAGCGTGTCGCCCGTGTCCGCGACCTTCGTGGTGTGCGCGCCGGAGAAGACGCGCGCGAATCGCGACGGGCCGTCGTCCGCGAGGGCGGTCAGGTCACCGATCGTCTTGACGGTGCGGTACTTGAGATTCCGGACATCCTCGTCCCGCAGCCCGCCGATGAGGGCATCCATCCGCTCGCGCAGCCGCTGCTCGAACGCGGGATGCTCCCGCTCGGCGGGCGGCACGTCATCGATCAATTCCTGGCGAATCCGCGCCACGATCGTGCGGGCGGCCAGCACCTGCTCGTTGCGGGCGTGCCGCTCCAGCCCGGCCATGATCTTGTCGGCCAAATGCGGGTCGGCGCGGAACATTTCGTAATTCCGGTCGGTCCACGACAACAGCCGCCACTGATCGGAGATCGGGTCGCCGCCGGCGAAATCGCTGTTCATGTGCGGGGTGAGCGTCTCGACGATCCGGTCGATCAGTGCACGCGGCGCCCATCCGCCGGATTGATATCCGGTCAGAATTCGCTGCAGATCCGTCAGCGTCTCCCGGACGACCACCGGATCCCCGGCGCGGAATGCGGGACCGAATTCCTCGACCGCGGCCTCGACGTGGTAGCGCAGCGCGGCCGCCAGCTCGGGATCGCCCGAGAGGTAGACCCGCACCAGATCGGACTGGAATTTCTTCACCACCGCGCGGGCCGCGAGGTTCTGCATCTCGTGCCGGAATTCCTCCGGCGACAGGTTGCGCAACTGCTCGTACAGGTGCTGCACGCCGGCGGGCAATTCCTCGCGCTGCGGGTGGGCCGAATTCTCGCCGTAATGGCGGTTCGGGAACACCGGCTGTTCGTCCCACTGCGCCCCGCGATGCCAGTTGTATCCGGCCAGGACGGTGGAGAACGGCGCCTTGCGCAAGAGCCAGGGGCGTTCCTTGATCCAGTCCCCGATTTCCGGATGGTTGTGGATGTACTCCTTCACCAGCGGATGCTTCAGGGCCATGATCAGGTTGCGAAGCTGGCGTTGACCGAACCAGAACTCGCTGAAATGACTGGCAATGGGCGGCGTGTACAGCTCGTCCTCGGGGATGTCCCCGATGAAGAAGGATTGGCCGGGTCCGACGAGCATCGGGTTGAACGGCAGCATATCCTCCGCGATCTTGCCGGGGGGAATATGTGCGAACGGCAGGTCCAGGGTATTGATGAAATGCGCCAGGCCGCCCCACCAGTCCGGGTCACCCTCCCGATAACCCTCGGGAGTGTTCGTATCGTCGCTGCGCCGCCACCCGGCCTTGCCCGGATCGACCGGATGCCACCGGCCGCCGCTGTCGCGCCATTCACCCAGTCGCACACCGGCATTGCCGCGGCTCGGTTCGCCGTCGTAGTAGCGGCGATCGGCGCGGCCCGGGCCGTCCAGCGGCTCGCCGTGCACCCGTGCGGGACCGGCGACCATCTGCCGGTATTCGATGGTCGGGTCCTCGAGCATCGCCCGCGCGACCCGCGAGTTCGTCTCGATCGCCCGTTGCAGCGCATCGTCGAATTCGGCGCGGCTGCCCGCGGTGTCCAGCCGCGACCCGAGCACGATGATCCGCGGCGGCAGGATCGGTCCCTCGGCGCCGGGTCCGGGCGAGTTGCCGTCGATGACGACGACGCGATCGGCGGTCTCGGACAGGCCCATATCCGCCAGGGCCCGGTCCCATCGGCCGGTCAGGCGCGCCGTCTCGTCGTCGAGCCGGCCCAGGGCATTCTCTATGGGTCGCAACGCATCTGCGGTGTGGTTCAGGGCGTCGAGCATGCTCAGCGCGTGTGCCCCGGTGCCGTCGGTGCGGGCGGCGGCCTCCGCGCGATGCCCGTCCAGTACCTCGCGCAGGGTGTCGGCATCGCCGCGCGCCTGCGCATCGGAGATGTCGATACCGGTGCGCCGCAACCGATCCAGCAGATAGTCCAGCCGCGCCCGCAGCACGCCGATGCCGGGTCGCAACGCATCGGCGGTGCGGCTCAGCTCATCGAGCATGCTCAGCACGTCCGCCTCGGTGCCGTCGGTGCGGGTGGCGGCCTGCCTGCGATGCTCGTCCAGCACCCTGCGCAGGACGTCGGCATCGCCGTGAACCTGCGCCTCAGAGATATCGATACCACTGCGCCGCAACCGATCCAGCAGACCGGGCAATCGATCCCGCAGTACCTCGGTGCTGGTCCGCAACGTATCGACGGTGCCCTGCAGCTCATCGAGCAGGCGCCGCGTGTCCACCCCGGTGCCGTCGGTGCGGGCGCCGACCTCTGCACGATGCGCGTCCATTACCTCGCGCAGGGTGTCGGCATCGCCGTCCACCTGCGCCTCGGAGATGTCGATACCGGTGCGCCGCAACCGATCCAGCACATCGGCCAGCCGCGCCCGCAGCGCGCTGGTGTGCGGATCCTCCAGCAGCGCGGCGCGTTCGGCGTCCAGGCGCAGCAGCTCCTGGGCCAACTCCGGAGTTCGGGGCACACCCTCGCCGACGCCATCGATCGCCAGATCCTGCAGCCGTTCCTCGAGGACCGCCTTTTGCCTGTTGATGTGGTCGACGGAGTCGACCAGCTCCATCAGCCGCCGGATCTGCTGGCGGCGCTGCGCGATCTCGGCGGGCGAGGCCGCCCGGTGCTCGACCGTACCGGGATTGTCGAGGGTGGCCGGGACGACGATCCGGCGTTCCTGCGCCTCGCGCAGCCGCGCCAGCAGCGCCTGCTCGTAATCGCTTCCGCTGTAGTCGTGCACATGGACCTTGCCGGCGAGCTCGGCGAGCTGCTCCTGCGCGGCCCGCTGCCGATCTTGCAGGCCGTGCCAGCGCTGGACGAGCCGGTCGTGCTCGGACTGCAGGGATGGGTCCCGCTGCAACGCCTCGAACTCGCGGTCGAGCGAGGCGATCCGCTCATTGAGTTCTCGAACGTTGTTCCGCGCCCTGATCAGCTGCGGGACGGCCTCGAGATCGTCGAGATCCTGCACCCCGGCCCGCTCGCGCACCTCCTGCAGCGCCGCACCGAAATTCGCGTCTCGCAGCGCCCGCCAGTTCCCGGCATCGGGTATGCCGAGCTCGGTGGCCAGCGTGTTGCGATGCGCGAGCCATCCGGTGCGGGCCTCCTGCAGCGCCATGCGCCGCCTGTTCAGCTCGTGCAGCCGGGCCTCGGCGGGATCGTTCACGGTCGGATCGTTCGGATCCGACTGTGCGGCAGCCGAATCGGGATGGTCCTCGCGCTGCACCGCCAGGTTGCCGTGACCGTCGGGGACGATCCGCAGCACCACCACCTTCGAGGGATCCTCCGCCAGCTCCGCGATCTCCGGGTAGTGCTCGGCGGCGCGGTCGAGGACATCGTCGGCGGTCGCGGAATCGTCCCAGAGCACCGCGACCACACGGCGTTTCGGGCCGTCGATGACGCCGATGTGCGACTGTCCGGGAATCGAGGTCGCATTCACCGTCCGCAGCGCGACCTGTTCGGCGACCGCCCGCATATGGGAGAACGCCACCGCCTCGTGCTCGGCGGCCGCGCGATACGCCCGGAATGCGGACTCGAGCTCGGCGTACGCCTCGTGCCGGGCCTGGTTGTGGCCCTCCTGCTGGACGTCGCCCACCGTGGTGTGCATCGTCTGGTTGCGCAGGTGCGCGATCGCGAGTTCCCCGCGCTGCGGATCGGCCATCTGTGTCCAGTCGACGCCGGACGTGTGCCCCTCGCCGCGCGCGACCGCCGCCCCCTCGAGCCGGTTGACCTTATCGATCGCGTCCCGGAGCGGCCGCGCGGCCTCGACGCGCGGCCGCACCGCATCGGCGGCGGCCTGCTGGGCCTCTCGCAGCCGCTGCGCACGCTGATCGTCCAGGCGCGTCCGCGCGAGATCAACGCGCCGCCGTTGCGCGGCGGTGATGTCGTTGGCCTTGGTGAGGACCTGGCCCTGCTCGCCCGTATGCACCTTGTCCGTGACGAACCTAAAGGGCTGCTTCGTTCTCTGTGAGGACGGATCACCGTGCAGCACAGCATGAATCAGATCGGCCAGCGGTTCGTTGACGGTGTCCTCGCGGCCCCGACGGACCAGGCGACCCAGCGCGGCGGCGATCTTGCGCGCGCTCGGCCCGGTGGCCTGCCATTCGTACTCGCGGGCCCGGCCGTACCGGATGCTGGCCTGATCCACATGCGTCTGGACCCTGCCCCCGACCCGCACCGCGCGCATCCGGACCCGCAGGCCGGTCAGGCCCAGCTCGCGCAGCAGGCGGCTGCGCGTCATGGCGACCGCGATGCTGTCCCGGTGCAGGCCGTTGTCCATGCTGTTGAGCAGGGCGCCGACCAGCGCGCGGCGCTGCGCCCTGCTCAACCCCGGCCCCAGCAGCAGGCGGGCCAGATTGCCCTCCGTGAGCGGGTAATTCCCGGCCACCTCGGCGAAGGCCGCGCGCAACCGCTCGTCGGCGGGGGTGGTGCCGATGCGGGCCGGGTCCGCATCGGGGTCGGCCGAATGCTGCTGGGATCCCGTCGATTCCGGGCCCTTTGTGCCCTCGTTCTCCTCGCTGTGCCCGTCCTCCTGCCGCCGCACCGCCTCGGCGACCGTCGCCTGGCCGCGCGCCGCCCGCTCGGCCATATCCGCCATCCGCCGCAGGAACTCGTCGTCCGGATTCTCCTGCGCCTCGCGCCGCAGATCCGCTGCCCACCTGGCGGTTTCGCGTGCCTCCCGGGCGACCCGGTCGGCCTCGGTCTCGGGCCCGGACAGCTGCCGCAGCCAGTCGGTCAGCCCGCGATGCTGTGCCGCGGTCCATTCGGCCTGCTCGGCGAGCTGCCGCTCGAGCCAGTCGTCCGGATCGGCATCCGAGTCCCGGCGCGCCTGCTCGGCGCGGACGGTCGCGTCGTGCGCGAACTGTTCGGCCCGGTCGAGGTTCTCCGCGCGCTGCTCCTCGGGCGTCTGGGACATGCGGCGCACCCAGTCGGCGGTGTCGGCATGGTTGCGCGCGGCCCACTCGGCCAGTTCCGCGCGCCCCTGCTCGAGCCAGTTACCCGGGTCGGCGTCGGCCTCGCGGCGCAGCTGGGCGGCCCGTTCCGTCGCCTCCCGGGCCGCGCGTTCGGCCGCGGACTCCTCGTCGTCGCCCCGCGGCCCCGCACCGCCCGGTGGTTCGCGCGTGCGGCCGACGCCGACCCAGTCCGGCGCGCCGGCCTGGTCCTGCGCCTCGCGCAGCAACCGCTCGCGGGTGGGCTCGCCGATACGATCGACGGGCACACCCTCGCGATCCAGCACGACCGCCTCGATACTGCGCACGTCGCGCGACAGGCGCGACAGATCCTCGTGCTCCTCACCTGTGCTCGAGTCCCGCACGATAATTCGATCGCCCTCGCGCACCAGTAGATACGCATGACCACCGATCCCATTGCGGTCCGCCGGGCCGTGGTACATGTCCACCACCAGCGCGGCCCCGCCGTCGGGGATCCGGTCCGCGACATCGGCGTGGTTGCCGAACTCCGCCAGGCGCCCGCCCGTGGCGCCCTCGATCTCCGGCCGCGACATCCCCTCGGCACCGATCAGCCGCAGCGGCAACCGAATACCCGACCGGTCGCCGAATATCCGCAGCAGCTCACGCAGCGACAGCTCCGCACAGCGCCCCGGATCGGCCGCACCCGGCTCCGACCGTTCCAGGGACGGATGCTGTTCGGGCACACCGGACTCCGCGTCATTCGATGCAGAACCACGTCCGTCGCCTCGAATCCGAGCCGAATCGACCGCGCGCGCACCGTCGTTCACCTGCGGATCGACTCCTCGGCGGCCGCCGCCGTCGGGCACACCGAGCTCTGACCTCCACGCCCGCGAATCATCTTGCACGGCAGCGGATTCGGCCTCAGATTCGGCGACCTTGCGACCGGCCGGTGCGCCCTCACGCTCGACTGTCGTTCCGTTGCGCAACAGCTTCTGAACGTCGGCCGCGACTTCGTCCCGCCCCTGCCGGGCCGCAGGCGATTCGGCCGCCGGACCACGCGCGGGATCGACCGGACGCGCCCCGTCCGAGGACACCGCATCGGCGGCCCGGCGCCCGGCGCCGTCCGGAATGCCGCGCTGGGCATCCCATGCCGCCGAATCCCGTCCCTGCACCGCGTTCCGCACGGCCGCAGGCGATCCCACCTTCAGATGCTCATCGGGCGAATTCGCCGGGGCGGCGCCGTCGGGCCGGATCGCCCCCAGCTCGCGCAGGCGGACATACTCGTTGAAAGTCGCCCTGCCGTGCGCGGATTCCCATTCCGCGCGGTACAGGTCGGCGTAGGCGGTGTGCTCGCGGAGCTCCGCGTCCAGGGCACGCAGCGCGCGGTCGTTGGCCAGATGATCCAGCAGCCCGCGCACCTGCTCGGATACGGGCCCGGAGTCCAGGCCCATCCGCTCCGCGATCTCCGCACGGGCGCGGTAGTACTCGTCGGTGTAGGCCCGGGTGCCGAGCGGCTCCGGCACGTCGAGATCGGCCCTCCGCAGCTGCAGCGCGGCGATGATCTCCATCGCGTGGGCCCGGGTCTCCAGGTCCATCATGCGGTTCACATACTCGTCGGAATCGCGCGTCTGCATCCGTTCCCGGGCGGGCGCGAGCGCGAGCGCGGCGTCGAAAGCCTCGGCGTGAATGGCGTTGTGCACCAAGGCGATCATGTGCTCGCCATCGGACAGCCCGGCGTCGAGGACCAGGGTGCGCTGCCCGGGGCGGTACCCCTGCTCGCCAGGATCGGCCGTGTGCACGATCTCGACATCGCGCAGCCGGTCCAGCGCCCAGGCGCCCACCTCCGTCCGGGCGAGCTCCTCCCGGATCGGGGCCAGCCGCTCGGCGGTCGCGGCGCGAGCCATATCCAGCGGTTCGAGCGGGATCAGGTCCGAGTACGCCAAGGGGCGCGGATCGGCCGGGACGAGGGTGACGTTGCCCTCGTTGTCCACACGGACCTCGGCGGCGTCGAACGCGTCGCCGCCGAGGCGCCCGAGTTCGGCGGCGACGCGGGGATCGGCCAGCACCCGCGCCAGCTCGCGGTGCCGGGTCAGCACAACCAACCGCTCCGGCGGCCCGGCCACCCGCACCACCGTCTCGGCGATCCGGCCGCCCGGATTCCGCTGGGCGGCCCTGTCGGTCAGATCGGATATCGCCATATCGTGCAGGTCCCGGCGGTCCCGGCCGTCGCGGGCGACGTCGTTATGGGTCCGGTCGGCCACGTCCACCAGTTCGCGCAGCCGCTGCTGCATCCTCCGCAGCGCCGGAATATCGTGCGCCGCAGCGGTATCGGCGATATCGGAGTCGATGCGTTCGAGGCGCTCCCGCACCTCGGCGCGGATGCCCGCGGCGCTCTGGGCGGTGCTGCCGGTCTGCTCGCGCAGCCGGTCCATCCGCGCCAGCGATTCCGTGATGCGGTTGCCCAGGTCGTGGTTTTTCTGCGACGCGACCCGCAGGTCCTCGGCGACGTGCGGGCCGATCGGGGCGTAGGCGTCGAACCGGCTGACCGGGGCATTGTGCACCTCGGCCCAGTCGTCGGCGTATCCCGAGCCGTAACCGAGGGCGACCACCCGGCGCAGGGCGTCCGCCGCCTCGTTGTGCGCCTCACCGGGTGAGAGGCCCTGCGCCTCGGCGCGCTCGTAGGCCTGGTCGTAGGCGGCGAGCCGGTCATCAGGCGTGATCTTGTAGCCCAGGTCCCGCAATTCCCGCGCGAACTGCGCCTCCCGCAGGAAGCAGCTGGTCTCCTCGTCCAGCTTGGCCAGTACGTACTCACCCTGCCGCTCGTATCGTTCCGGCGTCACGCGCGTGTGGAAGCCGTCGGCGAAGTGCTCGGCGTGCGTCAGTTCGTGCACCATCGTCATGGCCTGGGTCAGATGGTCGTGCGACGCGGTAAATACGGTGGTGGCCTGATCCTGCGCTCGGAAACGTCCGTATGTGGGAATGTCGGGCACGGATTCGAAGCGCATCCGGATCGGTAGGCGATCCAGCGCCTCCAGCGTCGCTCGCCCGGTCTCGGTCTGCGACAACAGATCCCGGATCTGATCGTCGTGGGTGTCGCGCACCAGGCCGACGCCGACCCGGTCCGGGGCGTTCAGGTTGTCGACCGCGCGCTGCGCCATGACCTCGCGCAGGCGATCGTCGATCGGGTCGACCGGATGCCCGCGGCGATCGAACAGAATCGCCTTGGTCCCGATGCCGTCCGGCAGGCGCGACAGATCGGTAAACCTCTCGCCCGTGGACAGATCCCGGACCATGATCGTGCCGTGTTCGTTGATCATCAGATAGGCGTGGCCGCCCACCCCGTACCGGTCGGTGGCACCGTACATGTCGACGATCAGCGCCGCCGCACCGTATTTGGCGCGCCGCGCCTGCTGTTCGGGCGTGCCGAGCAGGTCGTCGGCGACGTGCTGATGGGATTCGAAGTCCCGCAGGCGACCACCGGCCGAGGCCTCGATCTCGCCCTCCGACATGCCCTCGGGGCCGATCAGGCGCGCGGGCAGCCGGATGCCGGAGTGCTCGAATATCCGCAGCAGCTCGCGCAGCGCCAGCACCGCGCAGCGGCCGCGGCCGGGGCTGATATCGGCGGCCGGGCCGTCCGCACGGTGCACGGTGGCATCGGAATTATCCAGCGCCGCCGCGGTGTCGGTGTGCGTGCCGTCGCCGAGCTGGGGCGGCGCCCCGGCCGCCGGCCGCCGGCCCAGGCCCGAATCCACCTGTGCGGTGCGCGGATCCGTCGTCGCAGGCCGCGTATGCTCCTGCCCCGGCCGCGGCCCGGAGGTACCGTCCCCGGACAGGCGCGCCGACTGCCGCCACGCCTCCCGGTCGTATTCCGGGCCCTGGCGCCGCACGTGCGCCGCACCGTCCGGGTCCGTCGTCACCCGCAGTAGCACTGCTCGATCACCCTGTGGGCCAACGAGTTCGGTGAGTTCTGGATGATTCCTCACCGCCTCCGCCACCATGGCCCGCGGATCCTCGTTGGCGCGCACGACGACGACCGCCTGCCGCGGCGGCCCCTGGATGATTCCGACCCGGTCGTCGCCCTCGACCGGATGCGCACCGGCGGCGTGCAGGGCGTGATCATCCAGGGCCCGATCGAATTGCGGGTTGGCGCGGTCGAATTCGCTCCGGGCCTCGTGGTACCGATCGCCCGCCTGCTGGAGTTCGTCGAGCGCCCGCTGCCGATCGGCCGCATCCGGGGCGGCCGCCGGAATCTGTTCGCGCAGCTCATCGATCCGCTGCCCCAGCCGGCCCGGATCGTCGAGGTCGTCCCGCATCAGCTGTTGCTGCTCGTTGGCCTCGACCTGCTGCCGTGCGTGGTCCAGATGCTGTCCGGCGTCGGCGAGGTTCGCTGCCGCCTCGTGCTGCAGGCGCTGGGCGTCGGCGAGCCCGGACGGCGCGACCGCGCGCCGATACTCGTCGACCAGGTCGGCGGCCTTCGCCAAATCCTGTGCGCGGTCCAGGACTTCGGAGCGCAGCTCAGCGTGCAACTGGGTCAGCTGCTCCGGCGTCAGCCCCTCGTCGGACTCGATGGTGCCGTCGCGGAAGGCCTCGTAGACGCGTGCGTACTCGTTGCTGCGCCGCGCCAGCTCGGCCTCCAGCTCGGTGACCTTCGCCGCGCGCTGGGCATCGTTGAGGTGTTTGAACTCACCGGCACCGGTGCGGGCGGCGGCCAGGCGTTCGGCGCAGTCGATCACTCCGGCGCTGTCGGCGTCCACCCCGAGGATCCGCGCCCAATCCTTGTCCACCTGCCTGGCGCCGATATCGTTCAGCCCGCGCGCCCCGGTGACGACGTTCGCCAGGTCGCCCCCGGCGACCGCCCGCAGATGCGCCAGCGCGGAATCGTCGGAGACCGCGACCTCGCCGTCGACCACGCGCGGATCCCCGCCCCGCCCCTGCCAGACCGGCTCGGTCGGATCCAGATTCATGAGGGTGCGGGCGTATTCGAGTACCGGATCCCAGAGCTGGTCGCGGGGGTCTTCGCCCTTGCCGATCTTGCCGATCGCGCGGGAGAGCTGCTTCGGCGCGATGCCGGTGTTATCCGGCTCGAGTTTATTGCCCGCCGTGTTGTACTTCAGCGGCTCGAGGGCGTTCTCGGCCAGGCGCAGCCGCCGCCCGAGCCGATCGCGCGCGCCGTCCACGGCCTCGGGATCTATCTTGCGCAGTTCCTTTGCGTACTCGGCGAACGCCTCATTCAGGCGGATCCGGTCGGTCCTGCTCGTCGCCGGATCCGACAGCCGGTCGGCGATGCGCTCGGGCGTGAGGTCCTGCGGATGAACGCCCACGCGGTTGGCCACGTGGGCCCGCGCCAGCCCGGCCTTGTTGAACTGCTCGATATCGTCCCCGCTGCGGACATAGTCGACCAGCGCCTCGATGCGCGCGGCCCGCAATGCGTTTCGCACCCGCAGCTCCGCGATCGCCCGCTCGGCATCCGGTTCGACGAGGTCGTTGACGTTCAGGCCCGCGCGCCGGGCCAGGTCCGCCAGCTCCTGCTCGATCTCGGCCCGCGGTCGTGGCGCCGCCGAATCAGGCACGGGTGCAATCGATTCCGGCTCGCCCTCGACCCGCACCGACCTCCAGGGCTCGTCGCCGTAACGCAGCAGCGTCGTCGGCACGGGGTGTCCGGAGGTGTCCGGGGCCACGTGCAGCACCTCGGGCGCCTCGACCCGGTAGATCTTGACGGCGCCGGCGCCGGCGTCCACCCGGCCCAGCTGGAATTCGGTACGCAGGAGACCGCTGTTGACCTCGGCCGCGATCTCGGGATTGCGCGCCAGCGCCCGCGCCAGCACCTCCTCGTGATCCAGGCCCGACCGGATCACCACCAGATGCGGTGGCTGCCCGTCGACCCGCCAGACCCCGTCCTCGATCCGCTCACCGGGCAGGGCGTCACCGAACAGCATGCGCGCGGCCTCGTCGACCAGTCCATCGGCTCGCTGCTCGTACGCGTCGTTCACCCGGCGGTAATCCCCTGCCAGCGAACGCATCTGGTCCAGCGCCTGCCGCCTGGCGTCGGTCGCGGCGTGCAGATCCTGCACCGTCGAGGCGAGCGCGGCGGGATCGCGGGCGACATCCTCGGGCAGCAGCAGATCCTCCCAGGTTTTGGCCTGGGCGCGTATCTCCTCCCGCGCGAGCGCATCCTCGAAGTAGGCGCGCAGCCCGCCCTCCCGGAGATTGCCGTCCTTATCGAACAGACTCTTCGCCGACGGGGGCGGCGCCGCGGTCTTCGGGTTGATGGGCGTGGTATCGATCAGCCCGATCGGCTTCCCCTCGGCGAGCAACTGATCCACCAGATACCGGTGGATGGGGTCGTCGTCGAGTTGGTCGATATTGTCCTGGTAGGGCACCATCGCGTCCGTGGCGTTGTACAGGCGCGCGGCCTCCAACCACGCCGCGGCGGCCGCGGCGCGGCGGCCGAGCCGGTATTCGAGCTGATCGGCGATCCGCTGGGCGGCCTCCGGGGTGAGGGTGGCCGGATCCACCTCGATGCCGTGCTCGTGCGCCAGTTCGGCGATCTGCACCGCCAGCGCGTGACGCTGCGCCTCCAGGTCCTGAACGTGCGAGAACTCCTCGTCCAGCCCGTCCCTGTCGTTGGGACGGAAGGCGTATCCGGTGTCCACGGGTTGGTGCGCGGGGTCCACGGGCGCGGGCTGCGGCAACTCCCGGACCGGCTCCACCGCCGCATCCAATCGCGCCCGTATCTCGGGGGGAACCGCCACCTGGGCAAGCAGTTCCGGATCGGCCTCCTCGGTCTCGTACTCGTAGAGGCTGCCGTCGGCCCGCCGCAGCGGCGGCAGCGCATTGTCCCGCGAGGTGATTTCGCCGAACAGGACCCGGCGGAAGAAGTTCGCGGCCGCCTCGCGCCGCGCGGTGAAGAAGCTGTGGAACTCCACGATCACGGTGCCCGGCAGGTGATCCTGGAGGAAATCGGAGACGCCACCGACGTGGTCCAGGACGTGCAGCAGCTGCGGATCGATGTGCTGCGGCGGCTGCGCGGGCGGCGTCTCCACGGTGTGCCCCTGCGTCGCGGGCACCTCCCGCGACGCCTCCTCCACCGTCTTCGTCCCGGGCGGCAGATTGATCTCCGCGGCCCCGCCCCGGAACCGGTTCCACAGCCGGCGCAGCAGCGACGGGTCTTGTGGCTGTTCCTCTTTCGCGACCTCGACCTCGCCGGGCCGGGGGCGATCGTCCACGACGTACCGCACGCCGCCCTCGCCATCGGGTTCGGCGCGCAGGTAGATCTTCTCGTCGCCGCGGATAACCACGTGCCAGGCGCCGTCGGGATCCTCGACCCGGGGTTCCGCGGCGTCCGCGATGTCGGTCACCTCGAGCAGGGCGCGGGCGCGCAGCTCCCGCAGCGTATCGGCGACGCCCTCGGGGGTGCCGAGCTCTTCCTGGCGGACGCCCAGCAACCGGGCCCAGCCGTCGCGGACGGCGGACAGGCGCTCGTGCTCGTCCGGATCGGTCACGCCGTCGAGCCGGACGGTGTGGTCGGCCAGGGCCTCGATCGCACCGGCGCGCAACGCGGCCCGGTATCGCAGATATTCCAGGATGCGCATCCGATCGGAACCGACCAGGTCTTCCTCGGTCAGCCCCAACCGCGCCAGCGTCCGCGCGCGGGCCTCCTCGAGGGTCAGCGGCCGCGGGTCCTCCGGGAGGGCGCTGCGTATCGGGGCCCGCCCATCGGGCAGACCGTCGCGCCCGTCGGCCTCGCCGGGATCCAGGGAGCTCAGCTCGTCGGGATAGGCCATCGCGTGCGGCGGGCGGCCGTTGGCCAGATCGTCCAGGACGCCCCGCACGCGCGCGACGTCGGCCAGTTCCTGCAGGGCGCGCAGCGGATCCGGGTGATCGCCGAGCTCATCCCGCAGGCCCAGGGCCTCGATCACCTTGCGCGCGTGATCGAGTTCGACGTCCGGGCGCACGACCCGGGGCTCGTGGATGCGCGCACGGGTGAGGTCGGCCAGGAACTTGCGGACCGCGTCGAACGGTCGGCGGCCGTGCGGGGTCGAATCCTCCGGGGCGACAACGTCGGGATGCAGGAGAACCTGCATCGGCTGGACACTGTCGTCGTCGCCCGGGTCCTTCTCCCCCGCCTTGCCGGACACCTCCTCCGCGGGCTCCCCCGGATCGGAGGTCTCCGCTTCGGCCTCCGCCGTGGCCTGCCGGGAGGATTCGGGCGAGCCCGGGTCGGTGCTCTCCCCCGCGGCGACCTTGCTGCCCCAATCGGCTACCGTCGCTTGGTCCTTCGCCGTTCGCTCGGCCAAATCGGCCATCCGCCGCAGGAAGTCGTCCCCCGGATTCGCCTCGGCGTCCCGGCGCAGGTCCCCGGCCCACTGCGCGGCCTCGCGCGCCTGGCGCTGCGCGGGGGTCTCCGGCTCCGGCGCAGGATCCCACGTGGCCTGCTTGGTGGCCCAATCAGCCAGCGCCGCTTGGCTCTTCGCTGTGCGTTCGGCCATTTCGGCCATCCGCTGCAGGAAGTCGTCGCCCGGATTCTCGTCCGCGTCGCGGCGTGCGTCCAGGGCCCACTGCGCGGCCTCCCGGGCCTGGCGCAGCGACTCCTGCACATCCAGGAGCGGCTCGTCGTGGGCCCGCACCGAATCACGCAGCGCCGCATGGGCCTTCGCGAGTCGATCGGCGATATCCGCCATCCCCCGCTGCAGCGGGTCGCCCGGATCCGCCTCGGCCTCGCGGCGCAGCTGAGCGGCCCAGTCCGCCGTCTCCCGGGAGGCCTCCTCGTCGGGCGATTCCTCCTCGGGTTCCCGGCCGGGAGGCCCGTGCGCGTTGCCCACGCCCTCCCATTTGTGAGTGCCGAGCGCATCGAGGGCCTGCTGCCGCAAATCGTCCCGGGTCTCCTCGTCGAGGCGGTCGATCGGCTCGCCCGCGCGGTCGAACAGGATGGCCTCGGTGCTGCGGGTGTCACTGGACAGCCGGGACAGGTCGTCGTGCACCTCGCCGGTGGTCAGGTCGTGCACGTAGATGTGCTCACCGTCATTGACCAGGAGGTAGGCGTGGCCGCCGACGCCGTACCTGTCGGCGGGTCCGCGGTACATGTCCACCACCAGTGCCGCAGATCCGTCCCCCTGGTACAGCAGTTCGTCGACGGTATCCGCATGGGTCAACGGCCGCATCCCACCGCCGGTGGCCGCCATCAGCTCGTGCCTGGACATGCCGTTGAGCCCGATCAGCCGCTCGGGCAGGCGAATTCCCGTGTGCTCACCGAAACGCTCCAGCAACGCACGCAGCGACAGTTCGCCACAGCGGCCGCGGTTGGCGTCGTCCTGCGGCGCCTCGGTGTGCTGCGATTCCGGATCGTGTGCTGCCGCATCGTGTCCGGATTCGGTCACGGGGCCGTCTGCGGCGCGAGGATCGAGCATGCGGTGCGACGTGACGTCGCCCTCGTCCCGGATATGGGTCTCGACGACCTCGATTCGCCTGCCGGGGAATCGGTCCGTCAGCGCCGCGTCGATCATCCGGCGCACGTTTTGGAACTCGGGATGATCGGCCTGCGGATGATCGAAGATGAGCTGCGCCCGCGCCCGGCCGTCGTCGAAATCGCGGTACAGCACAACGGCATCCACCGCGTGGCCGTTGCTCTCGATGCGGACCATGCCCGACCGGCCGTTGGAGTCGTCCGGTTCCCAGCCGTACGTCCGGCTGATGTCGATGCCCTGGGTCCTACCGAGCTGGAGGTGGGTGGGCCCGCGCGCCTCGACGGAATTCAGCACCAGGGCGGCCCGCCCGCCCGGCTCCGGCGTCAGGCTGCTGTGCGGGGATACCTCGGTGACCAGGCCGGCCACCGAATCCTCGTTGACGTGCCCGTCCTCGGTCGTCACCTCGACCTGCCGGGGCTCGAACCTTCCCTCAACCTCCGCCGGTGCGGGCGGCAGATGCTCCGGCACACCTTCGCCACGGTCGTCGACGCCGAGCGGAGACTGATCCACCCCGGGCCCGAGCGTCCGCTCGTACAGCTTGGCGCCGCCGGGCATTTCGTGGACTTCGACCGTCTCGATGAATTGGTCCCGGAACCGATCCATCAGGGCCGCATCGACCAGGTGCCGCACGGTCTCGAAATCGGGATGGCCCGGCTCCGGGTGATCGTAGGTGATCCGTGCCTGGATCCGTCCGTCGTCGAAGATCCGGTACTGCACATGGAAATCGACGACATGACCGTTGCTGTCGACCCGGTTCGGCATCGACAGCCCGAGCTCGTCGAGCAGCTCGGCGTGGGTGGGTCCGCGGGTCTCCACCGAATTCAGGACCAGCGCGACATTCGAGCGGAGGGTGCCGTCCTCGTCGGCCTCGACCCTGGGAGTGAGACGAGTCCCGTCGCCCACGCCGACGACCAGTCCGGTGACAGACCCCTTGATCGTTCCCGATGTGCTGTCGATCGCGCGACGGTTCATCACGCCCACCTCATCGAGGGGACCCAGATCGGGCTCGGGACCGAGTGCGCGATCGACGAATCCGCCGCTCGAATCGTCGTTATCGTGTATCTCGGAAATCTCGATCCGCCGCCCGGGGAAGCGATCCATCAGCGCGGCATCGATCAGGCGTTGCACCCGCTGGAATTCGGGGTGGTCCACCTCCGAATTGTGGTAGATGATCTGCGTCGTGAGCCGGCCGTCGTCGTACACGGTGTACAGCACGGAGAAGGCGACGCGATGCCCGTTGAGCTCGACCTCGTGCGTCAGGTCGTAGCCCACCATCCCGAACTCGGCGGCCAGATCCACATGATGCGGGCCGCGCGCCTCCACACTCTCCAAAGTAAGGACGGGAGAATCGGGTTCCCCGCCACCATGCCCGGGCCCGGCCTCCAGGGTGGCGCCGGTGAGGACTCCGGTGACCGAGCCCTCGAGCGGCCCCTCCTGGGTTCCCAGATCTTGGGACACCATCCGGCCGGTCCCCGGAACCTCCGGCGGCACAGGACCTTCGGGCTCTCTCGGGATGCCCTCGGCGAGGCTGGGGGGCTTCGCGCCGGCGCGTGACCCGTCATCGGGCAGCGGCGAAGCGGACTTCCTGCCGCCTGGCTCAGGCAGGCCGCGCTGGGAGTCCCACTGCCTGCCGGTCGCGCCGGCCTCCGATGTGCCTTGTGCGCCAGGCGATTGCGTATCCGTCCGGGCTGCCGGGCGCGCGTTCGGATCGATCTGCTCCGGCTGCCCACCGGTATCCACCGAGCCGTCCAGCGGGGTGGTGGCGGACTTCCCGCGGAGCACGACCACCGGAACGTCGTCCGGTTCCCCGGCCACATGCCGGGGCCACACGGACGGCTCTTTCGACGGGGCTCCCCCGCGGCGCAACGCGACCGCCGGATCCTCCGGATGATGCGGGGTCGCGGCCCGCTGCCGGAACGGTTCCGGCGCCCCCGGGCGCGCGGCGGTACGGGCGTTGGCCTCGAGATCGTCGATGCGCCGCATCATCGTGTCGTGCCAGTCGATGTGGCCCAGCCGCTCGAACTCCGGACGCAGCGCCCGCGTCATCTCGCGCAGCCGCTGCACCTGGTCGACCGTTATCGGGATGACCTTCCTGACCGTGCCGTCGACCTTCAGATACCGGCGCGCGAATTCGCTGGGTTCCGCGCTCCCCTTGCCGTTGCCGAAGGCGGTGTGGTGGTCGGCCCAGGCCCCGTATTGCCCAGCAACGTCGTATCCGCCGCGATTACGCAGGTCCCCCTTGGTCATTCCGGTCAGCATGTCGTGCAGTTCCAGGGCCGCTGGATGGTTCGCGGGATCGAACATCGCCAGCAGGTCCGCGCTCGTGACCGGCCGCACGGGCATGTAGACCTCGTTGCCGACCGCGACCATCTCCGGCACATCCAGGCCGAGCATTCTCGCCACATGCGACGAAAGAACTTGGGCAGCAGCCCACTCCGGGTCCCGAAGCGTCATCCGGAACGCCTCGGAGCCGTCCTTGAAGGTGACGTGTTCCACCTTCACGCCGGACTGCGGCTGGCGTGGCGAGAGGGTGATCTTGTCCGGAGCACCATGGCGCAGCTGACTCAGCGTGTGCTCGCCGAAGGACTCCTCGCCGTGCAGATGGTTCCATTGATCCAGGTAGATGTCCCGGTAGAACTGGCCGTTCTCGAGATGCGACTCGATCACCGGCCGCAGCGCCTGCACGCCGGCCTCGTGGGCGACGTGATCCAGATGCGCCCGCACCGATACCGGGATCTGCGCGGCCCCGTCGATACCGAGCCGCGCGGCCTCGGCGTCCCACTCCTTGTAGAACGCGTCGGTGTACTCGTGCACGCCCTCGGGCTCGTCCACCCGCACACCGGCCACCTGAAGTTGCAGCGCCGAAACGATTTCCGCGGCCTGGGCCCGTTGGTGCTCGTCCAGCATCTCCTCGATGAAGGGCCGCCGGGACTGCTGCATGCGTTGTTCCAGCGTGCCCTCGAATCCGCGCGCCCGTGCCATCTCCACATGGATGGCGGCATGCACGACCGCGGCCATATGCTGCTCATCGGTCAGGCCCGCATCGAGCACCAGCCGGTTGGTCAGCGCCTCGTAGCGCTGTTGCAGCGGGTCGTCCGTGTGCTCGATCCGCAGGCCGTCCAGGGTCTGGACGGCCCACCTGCCGACCGGGGTCTGCTCCAGTCGGGTGCGAATACCGGCCCATCGGGCGCCCGCTGCATGGTCCGACCAGTCGAACGACCCGGCGTCCCGATCGTGCAGGGCCGGCTGGTCGGAGTACTGGCCGGTCGACCGGCGAAGCACCGTACCGTCGGGGGCGACCTCGACGGTCGAACGAATCACCCGGTCGGCGGGCAGCCCGGCGACCGCCTGCGCGACGGCGGGATCGGCTAGAACTTCGTCGTGCCCGCCCGGCCCGGCCACCACGAACACCCGCGGATCCTGGCCGGGCATCAGAAATGCCTGATCGGACAGGCGAATTCGCGATGGATCGGCGGCCATCCTCAGGTCCACGGACGCGGTCGCGGCCAGCTTGTTCAGCGCCTCGGTATCCAGGCCGACGCGCGCATCAAGGGTGGCCCGACGATCGACCGTATCCAACAGGTCCAGCAGCTGATGCTGCCGGCGGCGCAACTCCGGCCGCTGATCGGCGGGCGCGGATTTCAGTGCCGAGTCGAGGTCGGCGTGCTCGCGCATGATCCGGGTGCGCATCTGGTCGGAGGCGCCAACGGGAATCCCCAGCCGCGTCGCCTTTTTCACCAGGTCGAAGTTCACATCGTCGCGGAGGTTCGCATTGTGGTTACGCTGGACCGCCAGGTCGCGCACCTGCTTCACCACCGGGTCGCTCAGCTTCTCCGGGTTGCCGGGGATGGTGTACTTCGGACCCGGCGTCTCGCCCGCGGCGAGCGCCTCCTGGCGTTCCTTCTCGGCCCTGTCCCAGTATTCGCCGTATGTCTTGTTGTACGAGCCGCCGTCGGCATTCACCTCCTTTCCGAGGACGTCGACGGCCTTGTCGAACGCCGTATCGTGCGCCTGCGCGGGGGTCTCTCCGGCCGCCAGTGCCGCCGCGAGCTCGCGATCGTAGACCTGGGCCGCGCTGCGCGGCTCGGTCTGGATTCGCAGCTGCGCCAGCTCCTTGCCGAACTGTGCCTGGCGTAGGTTGCAGCGCACCTCCTCGCCGACCATGGCCTTGATGTAGTCGTCGCGCAGCATCGACAGCGGTCGTTGCAGCGGCGAGGTACCGTTCGCGAATTCCTCGGCATGGGTGGCCTCGTGCACCAGCGTCGAGGCCTGGTCGCCGATGTTTCTGCCGGTGGAGTACACACTCAGTCGCTGGTGGTCGGGGACGAACACCCCATGCGCGCTCACTTCCTGATCCAGCGCGACGATTCGCTGGCGCACCGGCGCCTGCTCCAGCAGGTCCAGCACCTCGAGCCCGGTGGGCGTCCGCTCCAACAGCTTTCGCAGGTGCACGTCGATGTCGTCCACCACCCGCAGCCCGATCCGCCCGGCGGCGGTGGGATCGAACTGTTCGTGCAGCAGCCGCTCGCGCTCCCCGTCGGCCAGCGGTTCGACCGGGCGGCCGTTCGCGTCCATCAGGATCGCCTTGCGGTCGCCGGTCAGCTCGTGCGGCTCGTCGGGTGGAAGGCCGTGCTCCTTGCCGACAGCGGTGTCCCGGACAACGATGTGGCCGCCCTCGTTGACCAGCAGGTACCCGTGATCGCCGACGAAGTGGTTGCTCTTATCCGCCACGCCCGCATAGGAATCGATCACCGCCGCCGAGGATCCCGGGCCGAGCCGGATCAGTTCGTCGACGATCGCCTGGTGGTCGTCGTACACGCCGATCTTGCCGCCCAGCGCGGCGCGCAACTCGTCCGGCGAGACGCCGTGTTCGTCGATCGCGCGGGCGAACATCCGGATATCGGCGTCGGGATGCATCCGCTGCAGCTCACGCACCAGCCCGATGGCGCACCGGCCGTTAGGGCTGCCGTCGAACATCCGGAAACCCTCGATCGGGCGCTCGCCGAGGTGGACCAGCAGTTCGCGACCGAATTCGTGGTCCGACAAGGATTCTCGTATCCGCTGCGCCTCGTGCGGATCGGCGTGCCCGGACAGGGCGTCGAGCACCTGCTTGCCGGTGATGCCCTCGGGCAGGCCGGGGTCCAATGCGCCCGCCGACAGCGCCTCCCGGATGTACTCGGCCCGCACATCGTGCAGGAGGGCGCCGGTCTTCGCCGCCTTCGCGTCCGCCTCGCCCGTGGCCAGCATCCACTTGCGGGCCCGGCCGCTGACACGGTCCAGCGGAACGCCCTTGTCGTTCACGACGATCGCCTGGACGCGGCCCAGCTCGTCCTTGCCGCCCGGCAGGAAGTCCTTCACCTCGTCGGCCTCGAGGAAGTGCTCGACGATGGTGCCGTCGCGGTTCTCCAGCAACCGCAACCGCGTACCGATGCCGTACTTGTCGGTGGGCCCGCGAGTGGTCTCGGCCACCAGCGCCATCGACTTCGGGCCCAGGCGCTTCAGCAGTGCGACGACCCCGGGCTCGCCGTCATGGAAGTCCCGGAAGCCGCCGCCGGTCGCCCCGATCAGTTCGGCGGCGTTCGCGCCCTCGGCGCCGACCACGCGGTCCAGGTTCTTCAGGAAGCGGCTCTTGGGGAATGCGGCCTTCAGCTTCTCCAGCGCGGCCAGGCCGGGCTTCTTACCCGAATCGACCTTGCCCGAGTCGTTCTCGTGCGCGTCACCATCGTCCTGAACTCCGCGACGCTGGGTGCCGTCGCCGGGTTGGTGGCGAGCGGGGCGCGGGGTCTCGCCGGGCGCGTGCTGCGCGAGCACCACCGGCTCGGCATCGCCGACGCCGTCGTCCCTCTTGCGCTCACCATCCTCGTCGGCCTCGGATTCCTTGCCGGACGGCGGCTTCTGCGCCTCCTGCGGCTCCGGGTGGTCTGTCTCCCCGTACTTCCCCAGCGGCTTTTCCTTCTCGTCGGGATTCTCCGGCGAGTTCTCCGCGGCGGACTTCTTGTCGCCCTGCTCCGATTCGAGGCCGTGGGTCTCGGGATCGGCAACTCCCGCGCCGGGCTTCTTCGCGGTCTCGTCGGTCGCCTCGCCGTCCAGCGGCCGGGCCTTGGTCGGCAGCTTATCCGGCTCAGACTTCGCAGATCCGGCCTTGGGCTCGGCATCGTCCTTCGAGCGCGGGTTCCTGTCCAGCTCGGACCGATCGGTGGGGGGCGTCTTCTCGCCGGTGCCGGGGGCCTTCTCGGTCTCGCCGGGAGCCTTCTCGGCGGTGGGGGGCTTCTCGCCGTTGTCCGTGCCGCGTTCCCCGCGCCCCTGCGCACCCTGGTCGCCCTCGGTGCGATTCGGGCGGACCTGCTCGCCGGTGGCCGGCTTATCGGCGCGCACCTCCTCGCCGGTGGACGATGCCTTCAGCTTGGATGTCGGATCCGACTGTCCCCGAGCATCATTCGAATCGGTCGCGGATGTGCGCGACTGCCCCGCGGTCTGGTCGCCGGCGGTGCGGGTCTCCCCCTGCACGCCCGCTTTCGGGACCGTCGTCTCGGGGCCCTGGCGTCCGCCGCCCGGCTCGGAGGTTGCATCGGTGCGCCCGGTTGGGGAAACCTGCGTCGCACCGCGATCGCCGATCGGGCCGGCCGAGGTCTGTTGCACCGGGGACGATCCGACCGTGCGATCGACACCCGGTGTGGCGCTTGTATTCTCGGCGGGATTGATCGCGGCAGGGGTGGTGTTTGTGGTGCCGGTGTCGTCGCCGACGTTCTCCTGGCCCTGCACCGGCGCCGCGGCGGATTTGTCTCCGGTCGCCTCGGACGTCCCGGTGGGGGTCACCTGCTGGCCGTCCGTGGGGCTGTCCTCGGACAGCCCCGTTCGCGGCGTCGTGCCGTCGCCCGCCAGGGTCGGATCGATGCGATCGCCGCTCTGCAGGTCGGACAACCTCGGCACGTTGCCGGTACTGCCGGTGGGGTCCGAGGCGCCCACATCCATGCCCCGGCCCCAGCTCTCGGAGCTCGCGTAGTGGCGGCCGATCGACCCCTTGAACATGCCCGTGATCGAACCGCTGAGCACGCCGCCGGTCAGCATCCGTGGATCGAACTGTTCGGCCTGCTTCTCGGTGTCGCTCCACGCCTTACCCACGTCGCCGTGGTACTTGAACAGGCCCTCGGTGAAGGTCAGCCCAAGCCCGGCGCTGAATCCCGCCAGACCGCCGAACGCGCCGCCGACATGCGCATGGATGATGTCTTTCAGCAGGGGATTCGTGACACCCTTGAGCATGTTGTCCAGCGGACCGCCCAGCAGTCCACCCGCCACCCCGGCACCAGCCGCCGAAAGAGCGGAGGAGCCGAATTCATTCCAGTCGAAATTCTTTTTGTGCCCCTGATGGATTTGCATCCATTGAATCGCCGCGTCCTGCCCCGCCCCGATGAGGGTGTTGATCAGGACGTGCTTGAGCACGAACCTGATGATCGCGCTGGAGATCTTCTCCTCGATCCATTCCGCGACCTCCGCTCGAATCCGGGAGATGGCCATCCGGATCGCGAGCCTGGTCCCCGCCACGGCCGCGGCCTCCTCCGCCGGGGCGGTCGGCGGAAATACCCATGCGGCAGTGATTTCGATCGCGAGCAGCCCCAGCGACGATTCCACCATCCACTGACCGGCCTCGATCTGATTGGCCGTATTGTCCGCACCGTCACCGATCTGAGTGAACAGATAGGCCAGCCGGGCGATGGACTGATTGTTTTCGTCGGTGACCGCGGGCGTTTTGCCTTTGAGGGTACCGAGCTTGAGCTGATCGAATACGGCCCCCGCCGCATCGCGTCCCGAGCCGGCCGGATAGGCATCCATCGCGGCCTTTTTCGCCGCGTCGATATCATTTTCGAGATCGGTCAGCTTCCCCGACGCCGTGTACCACAGCTGCGCCAGGTCTCGCATCGGCCCCGGATCCCCGTTGGGCCATTCGGAACCCGCCACCCAGCCGAGGCCGCTCATCAAGTCCATCGACGGTCACATCCCTCGATCACCAGCTGGAGTCGGTGACTCCGGGCTCGCGGGACCTGTGCTCCTCGATCACCTCGACATCGTCGTAGGCGAGCGCGGAATCGTCGCGCGCGGCACCGCGATCCGCCTTGGGCTTGGTCAGCGGCGGCGGCTCCGGCACCGGCATACCCTCGCGCAGATTCGGCATGCCGGGAACGAGATCGGAGAGTTTCGGCAGGCGGGCCCGCTGCTCCTGCAATGGTTGCATCAATTCCTTCGACTTCTGCGCGAGATCGGCGGCCGCGGCCTGCGTAGCCTCGATGACCGCCCGGGCCAGTTCCGCATGAGTGAGATCGTCGATATCCCGGAATTTGAGATCCACGAGAATGTTATCCGCGTTGACCGTCGCGGTGACGCGGCCCCGACGCACCGACGCCCGCCCGACCAGGGCAATACGATCACGCTGCAGCCGGGTAATCGTCTGCAGCGTCGACTGGATATCCTCCATCAGGTCCGGGTACTTCTCCGGACCAGCCAGCTCAGCCACGACTACTGACCACCGCCGCCGGTGTAGGTGGCGGCATTCTCGGCCTCGATTTGGTTCTGCACATAATCCGCGGTCGAATCCTGGCCGTCGGCAACGTTGTTGATGGATGCGCAGAAGCCCTTGCCGCCGGTAATTCCGTCCCCCATGGCGCTGTAGGACGATGAATAGCCGTTGCCGGAATCGCCATTCTCGAACTGCTTGCCGATCTTGTCGGTGCCCCACGGCTTGCCCAGGCCGTCCAGCCCCGTGGCCAGATCGGTCCAGATGCCATGGAGCTTATCGCTCACCCCACGGGTCACGTTCGCTGACTTCCGGAACGCCTCCGGATCGATGCTGAACGTCTGACTACTGTTGTTCCCCATCTCACGCCCCTCTCCTGCCGCGCTCGTGGGGGCACGCCCACCTGTCCTGGACTCGATTGCGCCCGTATCGATTCCGGTGGGGGCACAACACGGCCGGCCAGTTCCACAACCGTAACACCAACCCGACGTGACAACCACCCGAATAGCCGGCGGCCATCCGTCACAGGTCGACCGACCAGTATCGGGACGCGGCACTCGCCCCTGCGCTGGTGGCGGGGCGGGTTAGCGCGTTCGATCCAGGCGGTGAAACAGGTGATGAGGTTGCCGGTGGCGGCCGGACGGACGGTGAGGTGTTCGCGGGCGAGGGGGGCCGGAGCGGGACCGCGGGGGATGCTCAGGCCCCCGACGGTCAGCCGGACTTGTCCATATCGTCCATTTTCTTTGCCGCGTCATCCATTCCGCTGCCGAACTCGTCGAGCGACTTTGTCATGTTGTCGCCGCCGGAGAGCAGGTTCTTACTCGAGGTGTCGTATCCGTTGGCACCCTCGGTGAACTTATGCCCGTAGCTGTCGTTTCCGAACGGATTGCCCTTGGCGGTCAGCGTTCTCTTCAGATTCGCGAGAACGTCTCCCACGCGCCCACCGGAGTCGTTCATCGTCCCGCCGGCGGTGCGCAGCTTGCCGGTATTGACCTCGACCTTCTTCTCACCAGACATCGAAATCTCCTTCCCTGGATTGTGTTCGCATATCAGTAACGATCCTCCGGATAGCCTGCCTCCCAATGGGTTTCGAGGCGATCCATCAGATTGTCGATATCCTTTTGAATGCGACGGACGAACTCCGTCGCGCTGGTGCCCACCGCCACCGGCGAATCGTCCATCGTCATCAGATAGCGACCGTCGCCGATGATGTCGCGAAACATCATCTTGGTCTCCCGGATGCCGCGCGGCCCGTATTTCGAGCGGCCCTGCACGACCCAGACCGAGCCGGTCAGCGCGGCGCGCATCTGCCAGAATTTGGCCGAGACCTGGGCGGCGGGTTCGTCGTCGTCATCGTCCTTGAAGAAGCTGCTGCCGCCGTGGCCGATGTGCTCGGCCGGGTCGAGGATCATCGGAGTATTGGGCAACCGCCCGGCCGGGACCTCCGGCAGGCTATTAACCACGGCATTGGCCATTCCGCGCGGATCGATTTCGGTCACGGTGAATCCGTTGGTGTGCCAGAAGGACTTACCGGGCCGCTGCACGAAACTGAACGCCTGCGCGCCGCTGCGGGCGAAGTGCAGGTAGAGGTTCTTGTCGCCGTTCTCCTGATCCATCTCGTCCCAGCCGTGGATCCTGATGTACATCTCGGGCGCACACATGACGTCGACCAGCGCGTCCCACGTCGGATCCCACCTGGCCTGCAATTCCTCCCAGACCTTCTCCTTCAGGCGCGCGGACTCGTCGATCGTCATGGGCTCGTCGAGGGTGTAGTCCAGCGGGTCCGGCATCGAACCGCCCCGATACTTGTCACACATCACCTGGAATTCGATTCCGGTGAAATTCCACTGTTGATTCACGGCTCGATCACCGGCCTCACCTTGTCGACCGGATCGAGCACATCATCGAGATTCGATGCGCCATCCAGATATTTCGCTCTCTTATGTTCCTTGGACTGACCGCCCTGCTGGCCCCCGCCCATGCCGCCCATCGGCGGCATACCGCCCATCGACGGCGAGCCGCTCTGATCGGGCGTGAGACCGCCCGTGACGGGCGTGTCCCCAATCTGCGCGCGCGGGAACAGCTTCGACACATCGGGTGGGCCGGCCGGAAGGTCCAGCGCCGCACCGAGATGCTGCCCGGCCGCGCCGAGCTGGTTGCCCACATCCTGCAGTTGATGCCCGGCATCGGCCAGACCCGCGCCGATACTGCTCATGGCGTTTCCGAGTAGACCGGGCAGGCCGCCGGCACCCGAGGCGACCGCGTTGAGGAGCCCGGGCAGCACGCCGGACAGCGCGTTGCCCAGGTCGCCGCCCAGACCGGACAGTGCGCTCAGGAGATCGCCGCCGCCCGCGCCCGACATGCCCATCGCCTCTTCTCCGGCGAGGAATCCGGCGGAATAACCGGCCGAGAAGCCGGCGCCGTAGCCCGACGTCCCATACGACCCACTGCCGTAGCCGGATCCGCCGCCGCTGCCGCCGCCGTAGCCCGATGCCCCGTACGACCCGCTGCCGAATCCACTGCCGAATCCACTGCCACTGCCGTAGGCGTATCCGGAGCCACTGCCGAACGCGATGCCCGAGCCGCTGGCGAGGCCGTATCCGGAACCGCTGCCCCCGCCCATCGAGCCGCCGTATTGACTCGCCAGGGACGCCATCGCGGCCGAGTACGCGGCGGCGTATGCCGAGGCGGGGTTGAGGGCCGAGCTCTGGCTGCCGTTGGTCGACCCGACCGAGCTCGAGTTGTAACCCGCTGCGCCACCGTAGGTTCCGGCGCCGCCACCGGCACCGGTGCCGCCACCGGCGCCAGCACCAGCTCCGCTGGAAGACCCGGCGCCGTACGTGCTGCCGGAACTGCTGCCGCCGCCGGTGCTGCCACCGCCGCCGCCGAGCCCGCCACCGGTTCCGGTTCCGCCGCCGGTACCGCCACCGCCGCTGCCGGCCCCGCCGCCGGTGCTACCACCGCCGCCACCGCCGCCACCGGTACTACCACCGCCACCGCCACCGCCACCCTGGCCGCTCATCGCCGCCTCGCCGGCGGCGAATCCGGCCGAGTAGCCGGCGGAATAGCCGGCGCTGAAACCGGATCCGCCGCCGCTGCCGCCGCCGGTACCGCTGCCGGTACCGCTGCCGCCGCCGGAGCCGCTACCACTGCCACTGCCGCTCGCGCCGCCGCTACCGCTACCACTGCCACTGCCGCTCGCGCCGCCGCTACCGCTACCACTACCACTGCCGCTCGCGCCGCCGCTACCGCTACCGCTACCACTGCCGCTACCGCTGTTGGAACCGCTGGAGCTGGCGTTACCGGTGCCGGTGCCGAGGACGGTGATCATCGGAAGCGCGCCGAGCGCACCCTTGATACCGGCCACGTAGTCGTTGTTGTAGGAGCTCAGATAGTCTTTTCGCCATTTATTGAGCGTGCAGCTGGCCAATCTCTTGTGAAAATGCTCCCACGTGTTGTCCGGCATCGCATCGAACGTGGTCTTCAACCAGTGCGAGGTGTAGTTCAGGTCCGTCGCCAGCTCGTTGATGCTGTCGGTGAACGCATGCGAACCGGTGTCGAAGCGCTGGACGGCCGCTTGGGCCGCGGTCGCACCAGCACCGGTCCACATGTCGGCGGAGATATTCCCCAGCTTCTGAGTCAGTGCGGAGATATCGCTGGCCATCTGGGTGGCCATCCACGAGTACCGGGTACCCGCGATATCGGTATTCCAGTCGCTGCCGATCATCTTGCGGCCGAAGTTGTAGAAGTCGTCGAAACGCCAGGAACTCGCGTCCGAGATCGACACCGTCTGACTCGTATCGTGATTCTGTGGGGTCGTCGGGGCGTCCGGCATCGAGTCGTCGCCGTTCACGCCGAAATCCGAGGCGCCCGGCGGGTTTCGGGTGCCCGGGTCACTCTTCATGGCCGCACCTGCGATGCCGTTGAGGTCGTCGACGGACTTGTTCTCGGCACTCCGGTATGCCTTGAGGGCCGCGAGGAACGTGTCCTCCATATTCGTCAGGATCTGCTGGAAGCCCTGGATCCCGTTGAGTATGGTTGTGCCCTTTTGGTTGAAGATATTCGTGAGCTCGGTGCCGCCGAGCTCGTTCGTGATGGGCGGAATCGCATTCAGGGCGTTGTCGGTGATGTACTTGGCGTAGGCCCCCATCTGCTGATTCAGCTCGTTGACGGCGATCGCGCTGTTCTTGAACACGGCATCGGCGGACTTGATCTGGGTATTGATACCGAGGCTGCCGTTGCCGGTGTCACCTTTGAGGGTATTCCACTCGTTCGAGTCATACCCCGATGTGTCAGTAGGCCCGCCGGTGGATGTGCCGAAGCTTCCGCTGCCGCCTGGGCTACCGCTGCCGCTAACCATTTTCGTCCAACTCCCTCATAAAGTTCACTACGTTCGGTTGTGCCTGGTACCACGATCAGGCCCCGGGCGGCTCGCCGTCGGGCATCGTCGTCACCACCTCCGGTGTCGACTTGTCCCGCGAACGTGCCTGTGCGCCAGCCGAATCCCCCATCGTAAACTGGACGTCCACATCGGCCTCGGGAGCCTCCGGATCGATCTCGTCATCCGGCGAAAGCATCAGCACCGACTTGGGCGCCGCGCGCTTCTTCGGATCCTTCTTCTTGCGATCCCGCTTGCGATCCGGCTTCTCCCCGGACTCCGACGGCGGGCGAGCCCCACCACCGGAACCGGGGGATCCACCCGAGCCTTGCGATGGGCTGCCCTGCGAGCCCTGCTGCTGCATCGGCTGGTCGTTGTGCTGCACGGGATCCGGGGTGGTCGTCCCGCCCGCGCCCGATCCGGCCGACGACGCACCGTCACCGCCTGCGACGGCGGCCATCGACTTGGCCGCATCGGGCCCGTACTGTGCGCTCGGGTCCTGTTGTCCGGAGTCCGCCGAGGTGCCGCCGTCGCCGCCCGAACCGCCTGTCCCGCCCGAACCGCCTGTCCCGCCTGTCCCGCCAGAACCGCCCGTCCCGGCCGAACCCGATCCGGGATCGCCAGCACTCGCCGGATTACCACCGGATGCGTTGTGCCCCAGCGAATTCAGCATGTCCGACGCCGATAGCGACGGTAGCGAATTATGTCCGGTGAGCGCGTTCATCAGTGCCGAGGAGGCCGGGCCCGCGGAGTTTGCCAGGCTCGACAGGTCCCCCAGTCCCGACAGGCCGTTGACGCCCGACAGTCCGTTGAGGCCGGACTGCAGGCCGGACAGATCGCCCAGCCCGCCATTCGAACCCTGTTGCCCCTGCGCACCGGACAGCGCGTTCGCCAACTGCTGTGGAGACAGCTTCGACAAGCCCGCCAGCTGCTGGGGGGACATGCCCGACAACGCGGACAACTGCGACGGAGACAGGCCTGCAAGCTCCGATGCGGGCATGCCCGCCAAGGCCGCCTGTTGCGCCGGCGACAACCCGGACAATGCCCCCAGCTGCGACGGCGACAGCGCCGAGAGCTGCGACGGCGACAAACCCGTGAGCCCGGCAAGCTGCGCCGGGGACATGCCCGCCAACTGCTGCGGACTCAGGCCCGACAGCGCAGCCAGCCGCGACGGCGACAGACCCGACAGCGCGGACAGCTGCGACGGCGACATACCCGCCAGCTGAGACGGCGAGAGCTGCGACAGACCCGACAGCTGAGACGGCGACATGCCCGACAGTCCGGGGACATTCGACAGACCCGCGAGCTGCTGAGCCGAAAGCGCACCCAGCCCACCCAGATTCGACAGTCCGGGCAGATTCGACAGGTGCGACAGACCCGCCAGCTGCGCGGCCGACATATTCCGCGCCAGAGCCGACGGATTCAGTCCCGCCGCCTCCCGGTTGGCCAGGTTGGACAGGGCGGACAGATCCGGTGCGTGCGAATGCGCACCACCCGCACCTCCGCCCGAGTGGGACCCGTTGTAATCGCCCCAGTTGTTCGACCACGGCGGCGGCCAGCCACCCGGGGGCGGCGGCACGTTGATGTTCGGCGGGGGTGGAATATTCGGCGGCGGCACGTTGATGTTCGGCGGCGCACCCAGCTGAGCCAGCATGTCCGGCGGTATCCACTCCTCGCTCGGCGGCGCCATCGGCGCGACGAACTCGTACGGCCCGGGCGGCTGCGCGGGCGGCACGTAATGCGACCAGTAGACGCTGCCGGTGATCTGGCCGCCCTTCAGATGCGGGCTCAGGCGATCGGCCGGCGGCAACTGGGTGCCGTCGGGCTCGTTGACATGAACCTTGTTGTCCTCGTCGACCTTCCACGTGGTGCCGTCGGGCCGGCTGCCCTCCGACGTGCCGTCCGGCTTGGTCACGCGGACCGCGCCATCGGAGCGCGTATCCCGCGAGGAGCCATCGTGTTTGGTGACGCCGATCATGCCGTCGGGGCGCGTCGTGCGCGCATTCCCCTCCAGATCGGTGAACTTCACCCCGTCCTTGCCGACCTCCGACACCGAATCGTCGTGGAAGACCTTGAATCCGTCGGAGGTGTTCTCCAGCGTGGCACCGTTGGAGAGTTTGACCGTGCCGCCCTTCGAGTCGACAGGTGAGGTCTTCGCATCCTCCTTGTCGCCGGGGGTGGTGACGGTAACCTTGCCCTTCGAATCCTTTTCGTACACCGTGCCGTTGGGGTCGGTGACCTTGATCGTGCCCTTGTTGTCCCGCGACAGATCGATGCCGTCGGGGCGGCGCAGGCCGACCGACGGGGGTTGGCGCGGAGTGAGGATCCGTTCGCCGTATCCGTGGCCCTCGGGTGACTTCTCCACCGTCGTGGTGGATCCATCCGGATACTTGGTCGTGCGCCCGCTCAGCGGGTTGGCGGCGTCGTTGATCGAGTGGGTGGTGCCGTCGGGCTCCTTCACCGCCACCCCGCCATGCTCGTGCATGGTCTGCACCGTGCCGTCGTGACCGGACACCACCGTCGGCTGATCCGGCCCGTGCTGCACGACGGTGCCGTTCTCCTTGGTGAGCGTGGTGTTGCCGCCGGACTCCTCGACTTTGGTTGTGCCGTCGTGCTTGACCGTGGTCTCGGTACCGTCGGGGGCCTTGGTGTGCACCGAGCCATCGGGGGTGACGGTGTGGCCGGTGGTGTCCGGCCTGCCGAACTTGATGTCGTGTTCGGGGGTGACCGTGATCATGTGCTGCGGGTCGCGCGGATGCGACAGATGGATATTCCCTTCGCCGTCGACCGTGACATGGGTGCCGTCCGGCGCGGTGATGTGCACATCGTCGCCGTCCTTGCTCCACGTGGCCGCATTACCGGCCCAGTCCGACTTCTTGCCGGATTCCTTGCCACCGGAACCGAACCCGGTCTTGGCGCCATCCTCGGAGACGAATTCCGTGGAGCCGTTGGGCTTGACGGTGATGGCGGAACCATCGGAACCGGTGGCCTTGACCGACCCGTTGGAGCTCACCTGGACCGTGACCGATTTGCCGTTGGGGCCGAAGAATTCGACGCTGTGTTCGTCGAATGTGCCGGATCCGAACGTGTCCGAGAACTTGGCCTTGATCGCACCGAGCGATGTGGTGGAGTGTCCGGACTCCTGGGTGCCTTCCGGCCGATGCACCGCGAACCGATACGGGTCGCCGTTGCCGCGCCGCACATGTATCGAATTGTCTCCGGGCCTGATCAGGTGCGCCGTCCCGTCGGGCGAGCTGGCCAGAATATCGCCGTCGGGGGTCTTGTTCCACGCCCCCTTGTCGGTCGGCACCGTATGGCTCGAGCCGTCGGAATGGGTCACCACGGTGGGGCGATCGGGCCCGAACTCGACCTTGAGCCCCTGCGAGTCGTGCGTGGTGGTGTGTCCATGGGGTGTGGTGAATTCGGTTGTGCCGTCCGGCTTCACGGTGGTGGTCGAGCCGTCCGGGGCGGTGGTACGGACCCCGCCGTCGGATAGCACCGTATGCGTGACGCGGTCCGGGCGACCGAAGGTCTGCTCGTCGAACTGGCCCGCGCCCTTCCCTGATCTGCCTGCGGGAGCGCCGATATCGTGGCCGTCGGGCCCGACGAATCCGACCGACTTGCCGTCGGCGGATATCTTGATCCCGTGGTCGTCGCCGGGGCGGTTGACCACGATATTCCCGTCGGAATCGACGGTGTGCCGGGTGCCGTCGGGCGAGGTGACCGTGAAGCCGCCGTCGTCGTGCTTGGTCCAGCCCTGCAGGTCCGTGGGCACCGTATGCACGGTCCCGTCCGTCGTGGTGACCAGCGTGGGCCGGCCCGGCCCGAACTCCACCTTGGTGCCGTCCGGCTGGTATTTCGTCGTCACGCCGGTGGACGAGGTGACCTCGGTCTCGCCGTCCGGTTTGACGGTGATATTCGTTCCGTCCGGCCCTGGGAACCGCACCGACCCGTCCTTGCCGGTGCTGTGCGCGGCGGCGGGCCCGCCGCCGTCCACGCCACCGTGCGTGCCGACGAAGACGAAGCCGTCCTGGACCTGCACCTCGGTGCCGTCGGAAAGGTGCACCGTGACCGAGCCGTCCGGATTTCGCCGCCACGAGGGTTCGCCGCTTGTACCGCCGCGCGAACCGCCGCCGCGCGAACCGCCGCCGAGCGAGCCCCCGCCGAGCGGCCCGCCGTCGTGCGCACCCAGGCCCGTGTGCGGTGCACTGGGTGTCGCACCCGAGGAGCGAGATCCGTAGGGGGGCAACGGACTATCGTTCGTCACGCCCGGCCCGCCACGGGTGTCACCCGTCGATGTCGGCGACCCGCCGCCCGTGGACGTGCTGGCCGGAGTGGCGGAATCCTCACTCGGGGAACGAACGCTGGAGCTGCCGGTGCCCTGACCGTCACCCAGGCTCGAGACCGGCCTGCTCGACGACGGGGTCGCGGATCCGTCGCCCACGACATTCACCGGGGACCGGGTGACGCCCACCGGGGGCGGGCTCCCCACCACGCTCCGGCCGCCGCCTCCCGTGCCGGTTGCCGGGATGCCCGGACCGGTGCTCGGTGCACCCTTCGAGGAGGCCGCCACCGGGGTGCTCGGCGAGGAATCGCCGCCGCTTGTGGTGGAACTCGAGGCCCGCGTTGGCGTGCTGCTCGGGGTCGAGGTAGATGAGACCGAGCTGACCGGACTCGAGGACGGCGACGAGGAAGGCGTGCTTGTCGTGGAATTCGACGAGACCTCCGACTCCGAGGTCGTCGGACTGCTCGTCTGGCTCCAGGGGCTGGACTCCGGCTTGGGCGTCAGCGGGCTTACCGGAGACACCTCGCCCGAGTCGAGGGGGCCGCGCGACCCCGGGGTGAGCGGGCTGACCTCGTCCCCGGTCGCCGGCGCCACATTCGTATTGATGGTCAGCTTCGGGCGCTGCGTGGTGCCGTCTCCGCTGCCGCTCGCGGAGAATCCGGGAGTCGAGGTGTTCGTCCGGGTATTGCTCGGCGCGATCCCGGCCGTCGGCTGGTCGCCACCAGCACCATTGGAACTCGAGACGGGCGCGGGACGCTCATCGCCGGAGTTGTCGGACGCCGCCGAATTCGGATTGCCCGACTCGCTGGAATCACCAGTGGTCGCGGGCTTCTCGCCATTTCCACCGGAACCGCCTATCGGAGTGGACTTCTCGCCATTTCCACCGGGTTCACCGGAATTCCCTGTGGGAGTCGACTTCTGCCCGCCGCTGTTCGTCGACTCTGCGGGAGTCGTGTTCTTGTCTCCGGAGGATCCGTTGTTGGACGAGTTCTGCTCGCCCCCGGACGAATTCTCGCCGGTCGGCGGATTCGACCCGGACTTGTTCCCTGTCCCGGAGTTACCCGGCGGCCGCTGTATGCCGTTCGAGCCCTCACCCTCGGCCGGGACATCCTCGGGCGCTCGTGAATTGCCTGGGCCGCCGTTGCCGTTCGGTGAGTTGTTCGGGAAGGTGACCGGCTCCTCGCTCGGCCCGTTACGCGTCTCCTCCGGACCGGGCGTAGGCACCTTGACCGGGCCGCCGACCGGTTCCTGGGGGCCGAAACCCTTACTGTCGCCGTGATATCCGGCCGGAGTCGTCGAGGGAAAATCATCCCCGAACGACTTGTCCGAACCCCACGAGCCGCCGTCGGGGGAATAGTGCGGAACCTCGAAATTCTTGATTCCGTTGGCCCCCTCGAACCCGCCCTTGAAGGACCGGATCCCGCCGCCGAGGGCGCCATGGATCCCGCCACCGGCCCAGCCCGCACCGGTGGTCAAGCCGCTCCAGTCGCCGCTGACGAGCCCTCCCGCAACATTCGTCACGGCATTGCCGAATTCGCCGCCCGCCGCGCCGACGAGCGCGCCGTGGGCGGTGCGGGCCCACGGGTTCGACAGGTCGCCGAACAGCTTGGCGCTCTGCTTGCCGAACATGTCGCCGAACGCCTTACCGCCGGCGCCCGCCATCGCGCCACCCAGGACCGAGGTGCCGAACTCCTTGACGTCGAAATTCTTTCTCTTGCCATCGGCCATCTGACCCAGTTGCACGGACGCGTCGATGCCGCCCGAGATGAGCGCCCCCTTCGCGATCTGGAGGACGAACTTCATGGCGAGATTGGCGAACTTCTCACCGATGGCCTTCGCGACCGTCTCCACGATCCGCTCTTCGATCTGCTTCGCCAGGATCCGCACGACGATCTGGGTGACGCCTATCTGGGCGGCCGCCTCCGCCTCCGCGGTCGGCGGAAACAGCCAGTCCCATGCGATCTCGATCGCCAGGGCGATCAGCGAGATGATGACCGTGAGCTTGGCGGCCTGCACCTGGGTGCCCATATTGAAGGACGCGTCGGAAAGCGACTCCATGTAGGTGGCGAGCTGATCCAGCGAACTGTCCCCGGACAGGAGCTGGTCGAACATCTTGTTGACGCCGTCGGCGCCGGAACCCGCAGGGTAGGCAGCCAGCGCCTGGCTCTTGCCGGTCTGAATCTCCGGCGTTATCGCGCGCAGGGCCTTCGAGGCATCCTTCCACGCGCGGGAAACATCCCAGATCTCGTCCTCATCGCCGTCCGGCCATTCGGATCCTGCGACATAGCCCAGCCATCGAAGCGCCGGCGGCAAATAGAGACTCATATCGGTCCAACCCGCACCTACCGGTCGGTGTCGCTAATGAAGGAGCGTGGCCGGACATCCTCCACGTCGCCGTAGACCATATCGGGCACCTCCTCGCGCTTGCGCTCGGGTGACTCCGGCGGCGCGAGCGATGCCGGTGGCGACACCGGCATCATCTCGCCGAGCTCCGGTGCGCCCTCGAGCATGTCGGACAGTTTCGGCAGCCGGTCCTTGCGCTGCTTCAGCGGCTCCATGAGCTCGCGGGTCTGTTGCTGCGCCTTCTTCGCGGCGGCCTGCACGGCCTGGGTCATCGCAGCGGCGATCTCCTCGTAGCTCAGGTCCTTGATGTCCTCGGCGAATTTCGTTGCTATCAGGATGCCGTCGGCGTTCACGGTAACGGAGATGCGCTTATCGCAGGCGGTGACCGAGGCCGTGATGTGGGCACGGTCGCGCTGGATTGCTGCGATGCCAGACATTTGCTCGGTGAATGCCTCCATCATCATCGCCGCATCGGCCATCAATTGCTCATTGCTCATCGGCAACCTCCACGCCCAATGTTAGCCCCGAACCGACCGGCCCGCAGGGCTCCAAAGGTGTTCTGGCGCACGCTCGGCAACGTCTCGGACCGCGCGGCGGGCCCGGGGTAGCTTTCGTCTATTTAAACCCATCGCGGTGTGCGGCCGGAACGTTTCGGTCCGGAGCGACCGCCGACCGGGCGCCGCCGATCGCGAACGGTCCGGCCCACGCGCGCCACGGTCCCGAGGCGATATCGCAACGCGGGCCCGGCCGGGGCAGTGCAATACTGACCCGGTGCGACGCAATCTTGTCATTGTCCGAGCCGGCGACACGTCGCTGCACGAGAACTGGATGGCCGGACCGGTCGACCGGAATTGGGATCTGATCGTCAGCTACTACGGCGACGACCCCGATCGGTTCCGCGCGCCCGATGTGGTGCGGATGGATATGAAGGGGCCGAAATGGCCCCCGCTGCAGCATGTGATCAGCGACCTGGGGGATGCGCTCGACCAGTACGACTACATCTGGTTACCGGACGACGACATCGACGCGAGCACCGCGACGGTCAATCTCATGTTCGACTATTGCACCGAATACCAACTCGCCCTCGCCCAGCCGGCATTGAGCGCGGACAGCCATATCGTCCATCCGATCACGCGGGTCGACAGCCGATATACGTTGCGCTACACCAACTTCGCCGAGGTCATGACCCCGTGCCTGAGCCGGAACTTCCTGCGCCGCACGCTGGCGGAGTTCTCCGAGACCCAGACCGGCTGGGGCATGGATTACGTGTGGACGACAATGCTCGGCCCGGGCGAGACCGCCATCCTCGATGCCATCCCGGTGCGGCACACCCGCCCGCAGGGCGGCGGTCCGTTGTACGCGGCGGTGCGCGAGGCCGGCGTGGACGATCCGGAGCAGGAGTATCAGGCCTATATGGCGCGCAAGGGCGTGGTGCGCCAGCCCCAGCTCGTGTACCGCGGCCTCCCTGCCGGATTTCCCGAGCCGATGGGCCTGGTGCAGCGCCGGCTGGCCTGGCAGGCCCCCGCCAAGAGCGTGCTCGACCCGTCCAAGTGCGTCGTGCTGGTCCCGGTGGCCGACAAGATCGAACCGGCCTGCGCCCGTGGTTTGTTCGAACTCGAGCGCCAGGGTTATGCGGTATGGCGGTTGTACGGCGCATCGGCGATCGATCAGGCCCGCAGCCAGATGGCCACCGACGCACTAGCGGCCGGATTCGAGGAGCTGATGTGGATCGACGCCGATATCGACTTCCCCTTCGATGCGGTGAATCGACTGCGCGCCCTTGACCTTCCCGTGGTATGCGGGGTCTACGCCAAGAAGGGCCGGCGCGAGCTGGTGGTGCATTTCGCGCCCGGAACCGAGAAGCTGGTATTCGGCAAGGACGGCGGCGTGATCGAGATCAAGTACGCCGCAACGGGATTCCTGCTGACCAAGCGCAGCGTATACGAGAAGATCGAGGCCGCGGAGGACCTTCCGACGTGCAACCAGCAGTTCGGTCGGCCGACGGTGCCGTACTTCCTGCCGATGATCACCGAGGACGGCGAGAATCACTGGTATCTGGGCGAGGACTTCGCCTTCTCCGAGCGCTGCCGGCGCAGCGGGTATGCGGTCCTGGCCGACACCCGAATCCGCCTGGGACACATCGGCCGCGAGGCCTACAGCTGGGAGGAGGCGGGCTCGGATATCCAGCGGTACGACACCTATACGTATCACCTGCACGCCGCCAAGCCGGAGCCGGAGAAATCGTCCGACGCGGAGGCCGAGCAGTCGGCCGAGGCCGAGGCGGCACCCGCAACCGAAGTCGAGGCGGCACCCGCAACCAAAACCAAGCCGGCACCCGCAGCCGAGGAGGCGCCCGGACAATCCGCCGGCGATGCGGTCATATCGCCCCCCGGCGACAAGCCCTGAGCCCGTTCGCCATCGGCACAGGCGGCGGCCGCCCGCCGATGCAATACTGTGGTGGTGCGACGCAATCTTGTGATCATCCGGGCCGACGACATTTCGCAGCATGAGACGTGGATGTCCGGCCCGGGTGATCGGAACTGGGATCTGATCGTCGGCTACACCGGCGACGATCCGGATCGCTTCCGGAGCCCGCACGCGGTGCGCGTCGATGTCGAGGACACCGGCGGCTCGAAATGGACCGTGATATCTCAGCTGATTCGGACCATGTCCGAGACGATCGAACAATACGACTACGTCTGGTTCCCGGACTGCGAACTCATGACCGAGATGGCCTCGATCAACGCGCTGTTCGATATCTGCGCCGCATACGGGCTGTCACTGGCCCAGCCCGCACTGACCGCGGACAGTTACCTCAACCACGCGATCACCCGGGTGGATCCGGGATATGTGCTGCGCTACACCAACTTTGTCGAAACCATGGCGCCCTGCTTCAGCCGGGAATTCCTGCGCCGCTGCGCACCCGATTTCGCCGCTGCCACTGCCGGGCTCGGCCTGGATTCGCTGTGGCCGACGCTGCTCGACGACGAGTCCCCCGACAACACCATGGCCGTCATCGATGCCACCACGGTGCGCAACGTCCGCCGCCCGCCGGCCCCTAATCGCGCCGAGATCCGCGATAGCGGCGTGGATTATCGGATCGTCGAGCTCGAGAAGTTTCTCGGCGAGCGAGAGATCGAACCCGCGGCGCCACGGGTGCTGCGCAGCATCCCGATCGACCCGGACTCGGACCTTCCGCACACCACCTCCCGCGAATCGCATCGCGATGCCTTCTGGATGGCGCCGGATACGAAGAAGAGACTCGACCCGTCCCGTTGCGTGGTTCTGGTCCCGGTGGCCGACAGCATCGAACCGGACTGTGCGCGTGCCCTTTTCGAGCTGGAGAATCTGGGTTATCCGGTCTGGCGGGTGTACGGTGCGTCGGGCATCGACCAGGTGCGCAGTCAGATGGCCACCGATGCGCTGGCGGCCGGATTCGACGAGCTGATGTGGATCGACGCCGATATCTCCTTCCCGGTGGAGGCGGTGATGCAGCTGCGCCGGCTCGACCTGCCGATTTCCTGTGCCGTCTACACCAAGAAGGGGCAGCGGGAGTTGGTGGTCCACCTGGTCCCGGGCACCCAGCGGATGACGTTCGGCGAGGGCGGGGGCCTGACCGAGATCAAGTACGGCGCTACCGGATTTCTGCTGACCCAGCGCCACATCTACGACCGTATTCAGGAAAAAGAGCAGCTGCCGACCTGCAATAAGCACTTCGGCCGCCCGGTGGTCCCGTATTTTCTGCCGATGGCCGTGCCGGCCGGCGATGACTTCTGGTATCTGGGCGAGGACTTCGCATTCTGTGAACGAGCCCGTCGCAGCGGGTTCAAGGTCATGGCCGACACTCGTATACGGTTGGGGCACATCGGCCGCCAGACATACGAGTGGGAGGATGCGGGCAGTTCCCGGGATCGCTACGCCTCCTTCACCTTCAATTTCTGATCACGCGCCATACCTTCCTCGCCTTACGCACAAGCATCTCGACCTTGGAGAAAATACGATGGATCCGTCCCGCTGCATCGTTCTCGTTCCGATCGGCGGATACCTCGAGCCCGAATGCGCCCGGGGCCTGGGACAGCTCGAGGCCCGGGGTTATCACGTGCGGGCCGTGCCCCGGTACGCGGCAATCGATCAGGGACGCAGCCAGATGGCGACCGATGCGCTGCTCGACGGCTACGACGCGCTGATGTGGATCGATTCGGACGTCGGTTTCGACGCGGATGCGGTGGATATGCTGCGCGAGCACGACGAGCCGGTGGTCTGCGGCATCTACCCGCGCAAGGGCGCGCGCGAACTGGCCTGCAACCTGCTACCGGACACCCCGAAGATAATATTCGGCGAGGGCGGCGGATTGCTGGAGATCCGTTATGCGGCGATGGGTTTCTGCTACACCCAGCGCTCGGTCTACGAGACGATGATCGTGCACGAGCAGCTACCGATCTGTAATAAGCAGTTCGACCGCATCACGGTGCCGTATTTCCTCCCGCTTGTGCTGCCCACCGGTGACGACCACTGGTACATGAGCGCCGAATATTCCTTCTGTGAACGCGCCCTCCGTAGCGGTTTCAAGATCATGGCCGATACCCGTATACGCCTGGGCCATATCGGCCGGCACAGCTATTACTGGGAAGAGGCGGGCACCGAGCGGCCCCGCTATGCCACATATGAATTCAATATTCGCTGATCAGGAGGTCTACCCAGCATGGAAAACGAAAGGACGCACGCCGATTTCGCGGATCTGATGGACACCGTCAACTCCCACATCCGATCCATCGCGGACGCGCAGCGCAAACGCTCCGAACTCATGGCCACGGCCAGCGCCCGCGACGGACGGGTCACGGTCACCTGCAATGCCGACGGCGTCCCGATCGACACCGTCTTCTCCGACGATATCGACGATCTGGACTATGACGACATCGCCGCCGCGGTGACCGAGGCCGCGCAGGATGCCGCGGCCGAGGTGGCCCGCAGGGCCGAGGAGCTGATCGCGCCGATCAAGAAGACCCGCTCGCGGCTGCCGAGCCTGTCCTCGATGGTCGAGGGCCTGCCCGACCTGCGCGCAAAAACACCGGAACCGCAACGGGCTTCGTTCGATTCGCCCGCGGCGCGCAACAAGGACGACGACGATTCCGGCGGTCGGCGCCGGCTGATCAGCGACGACAGCGACTGATCATCACCTCACACCCCGTCGGGCAGCACGTCGCCCAGCTCCCGGGTGACGTGGTCCAGATATCGCGCGACGTACTGCCCGATGAGCCCGGCGGCCACCCGCCCGGGCATGGCCCTGGTCATGGACAGGTGCGCGACCAGATCGGCCACATCCTGCGGCTTGCGTTCCGAGCGGCGGAAATCGCGCACGGCGGTCCGCTCGAACATGTCGACGAACTGCCGGGCAATGTGGTCGCAATCGTCCCGCAACCGCTCCAGCTCGTCCAGCACCCTGGCCTGCGGCACACCCGCGTCCTGTAGCTGCGCGGCGATATCGACCAGGTATGGATCCTTCACCCGGTAGGTGGCCGCGTCCACAGGCTCGTACAGGCCGGCGGCCACGACACGGGCCAGCCCGTTCGGGATCTCGATGAAGCGATCGGCAAGATCGGTTGCCGCAATAGTGGTTTCGACCGCCGCGACCGCGGGTCTGGACAGCGGCGGCACGGCCGGCGCCGAGGCCGAGGCGCTGACCCCGAGCACCGCGGCCAGATCGTCGCCACGGTCCCACGCCTCGAGCAGGTCGCGCACGCCATTGAGCTTGATGCCGCGGTCGAGCAGGCGGCTGATGATCCGGACGCGATTGAGGTGCTCCTCGCTGTAGAAACCGGTACGCCCCTTCAGCTGCGGCGGCGGGAGCAGCCCGCGCTCGTTGTACACACGCAGCGTGCGTACCGTCATGCCGGACTCGCGCGCCAACTCGTCGATCGTGAATTCCGAATCCACTGCCATACCTCCAGGAAACCACATCGAAACCCGTGGCCACAGGCCCGTTGCCCCCGGGTGTCGGTGAGGGCGTTGAGTTTCCGTGACGTTACAAGTCGACCCACCTCTTGCATGTGCCATCTTCTGGCGGTACGTTACACCACACAGCGGTATGATCGGCATCACAGGAAAGGTCCCCGCACATGACCACCGTTCAACCTCCTCCCGAAACGCAAGCTCATGCGCTTCACGCGGAGGACGAGGGCTACCACAAGGCACTTAAGCCCCGCCAACTGCAGATGATCGCGATCGGCGGTGCCATCGGTACGGGCCTGTTCCTGGGCGCGAGCGCACGCCTGCACACCGCGGGCGCGGGCTTGTTCATCGCCTACGCAGTCTGCGGCATCTTCGTCTTCTTCATCCTTCGAGCACTCGGCGAGCTGGTGCTGCACCGCCCGTCCTCGGGCTCGTTCGTCTCCTACGCCCGTGAATTCTACGGGGAGAAGCTGGCCTTCGCCGTAGGCTGGATGTACTTCTTCCACTGGTGTATGACCGGCATCGCCGACATCACCGCAATCGCCCTCTATATGCACTTCTGGGGCGCGTTCCATGCTGTCCCACAATGGGTGATCGCGCTGATCGCGCTGGCCATCGTGCTGAGCATCAACATGATCTCGGTGAAGTGGTTCGGTGAGATGGAGTTCTGGGCCGCGATCATCAAGGTCGTCGCGCTGGTTGCCTTCCTGATCCTGGGTGTGGTGTTCCTGGCGGGGCGGTTCAAGCTGGACGGTGACACCACCGGCTGGACCGTCATCAGCCACAGCGGCGGCCTGTTCCCGAGGGGTACCTGGCCACTGGCACTGTCCGTCACCGGCGTCGTGTTCTCCTATGCTGCTGTCGAATTGGTCGGCACGGCGGCCGGCGAGACGGAGAACCCCGAGAAGATCATGCCCCGCGCGATCAACTCGGTCATCGCCCGCATCGCGCTGTTCTACGTCGGTTCACTGGTGCTGCTGGCGCTGCTGATTCCGTACAAGTCGTTCAACCCCGCGATCAGCCCGTTCGTGACCTTCTTCTCCAAGCTGGGCGTCAACGGCGCGGGCACGGTGATGAACCTGGTCGTGCTCACCGCCGCCTTCTCCAGCCTGAACGCGGGTCTGTACTCGACCGGACGCATCATCCGGTCGATGTCGATGAACGGCAGCGCGCCGAAGATCGGCTCGCTGATGTCCAAGCGCGGCGTGCCGTACGTGGGCATCCTGGCCACCGGCTGCATCGCGCTGGTCGGTGTCGGGCTCAACGCGATCGTCCCGGCCAAGGCGTTCTCCATTGTGATGAACGTGTCGGCACTGGGCACCATGTTCGCGTGGACCGCAATCCTCGTGTGTCAGCTGCAGCTGTGGCGGTGGTCGCGCCAGGGCAAGGCCATCCGTCCCTCGTTCCGGCTGATCGGCGCTCCCTACACGAGCATCGCAACGCTGGTGTTCCTCGCGGCGGTCGTGTTGATCATGATCTTCAGCCACGATGTCACCCAGTGGGGTGCGGTCCTGGCGATGGTCGTGGTCGTCGCTCCGCTGTTGGTCGGCGGCTGGTTCCTGACCAGGCGCCGGGTGATGGAGCTGGCCGAGGCGCGCGTCGGATACACCGGGGCCTTCCCGGTCCTGGCCGAGCGGCCGCTCGAGGGTCGCGAGAGTTCCGGGCGCGATACCGAGTAATGAGGCACAATCGCACTAATGCCCGTCGGTCCCGGTAGCCAACCGTGACACCCGCCGGGACCGGCTACCCGCCGCTCCGCAGTACGGACTCCCCGTCCGGCTGCGGAGCGGTGGGGTTTCCGGGATCAGTGCCATGTTCGAGTTCTGAGAAGGCGAATGGCCGAGAATTCCACTCCATCCGGCCACGTAAGTCCGCCGCCCTGGGCGACGCGACAGCTGCGTGACGGCACCGATGTCGCGTACCGGTGGGCCACCCGCCGAGCGGTCGCCACCCAGCCCACCCCGTGGGCGGGCCTGGAGGATGCCATCCAGGTCGCCCAGGAGCCGGACGCGCGCTCGCGCCCTAGCGTGCGTCGCCTCGGCGCCGGGCTGGTGACGCTGCCGCGGGTGAATCCGATCGATCCGACCGCCGCGGTGCTCCGCAACCCCGAGGTGCCCGAGGATAAGCGGTACTGCTGGAAATGCCTGCATCCGGTCGGGCGGCCCGAGCAGGATGCGGCCGGGGATACCGCCGGCACCTGTGCGCACTGCGGCTCCCCGTTCAACTTCCGCCCGATGCTGCGGCCCGGCGATCTGGTCGCCGACCAATACGAGGTCCGCGGGTGCCTGGCCTACGGCGGGATGGGCTGGATCTTCCTCGCGCGCGACCGCAATGTCAGCGGCCGCTGGGTGGTACTGAAGGGGCTGCAGAACCCCCTGGACATCGAGGCCCACGTGGTCGCGCTCGCCGAACGCCAATTCCTCTCGGAGATGGCGCATCCCGCAATCGTCAAGATCTACAATTTCGTCAAACACCGTGGTGCGGATGGCATTCCGTGCGGCTATATCGTGATGGAGTATGTCGGCGGCCGCTCGCTCAAGACCGAGCTGGACGCGCGCGGCCCGGACTGTCTCCCGGTCTCCGAGGCCATCGCCTACATGCTGGAAGTCCTTCCCGCGCTGGACTATCTGCATTCGTTCGGGCTGGCGTACAACGATCTCAAGCCCGACAACATCATGGTCAGCGAGGACGAGGTCAAGCTGATCGATCTGGGTGCGGTGGCCGCGCGCCAATCCGGCGGCAGCCTGTACGGCACACCCGGTTATCAGGCACCCGAATTCACCCGGACCGGACCGACCGTGGCATCGGATATCTATACCGTCGGGCGCACCCTGGGCGCGCTGACCATGCGCATGCCCACCGATGAACACGGCCACAAGCTGCCCGGCATCCCCTCTCCCGGCGAGGAGCCGTTGCTGCGCCGCTACCCGGCGTTCTCGCGGCTGCTACACCGGGCCACCGATCCCGATCCGGCACAACGCTTTCCGTCCGCCTACGCGATGTACCGCCAGCTGCTGGGCGTCATGCGCACCGTGCTGGCCGAGGACACCGGCAAGGAGTATCCGCAGGTTTCGTCCGCATTCGGGGCCCCGCGCGGGGACTTCGGGATCGACACGCTGATCCGGCAGACCGACGGCGTCGTCGACGGCACGCGCCGGATGACGGGTCTGGACGCCGCATCGGTGGTGTCCGCGCTGCCGATTCCGCTGATAGACAGCGAGGATGCGTGCGCGGACCTGCTATCGCCACTGCTGCACGGGGATCCGCATCGGGCGCTGGACATGCTGCGGCAGACCCGCGAAAACATGCGCACCGCAAAGCTTCCCACCCCCGACACCTTCGAGCTGGAAGGCACGCTGGCCGAGATCCGTGCCTATCTCGATCTTGGCGAGGTGGAGTACGCGCGCACCAAACTCGCGGGCCTGCGCGGAGGGTACGACACCGACTGGCGCATCGAGTGGTACGCGGGCATCGCGGAGCTGACCAGCACGGATTACGAAACGGCCTACGAACACTTCGATTTCGTCGCCTCGATGGTGCCCGGCGAGCTCGCGCCGCTGCTGGCGCTGGCCGCCACCGCGGAGTTGCTGGTCGAGATCGGCCCCGATCATCCGGACGGATGGACCCGCGCGGCCACCGACTATTACCGGGCCGTCTGGCACACCAACCGCGGCATCGCGAGCGCCGGCTTCGGCCTTGCCCGGCTGCTGGCCGCCGGCGACAATCCCGCCGCGGTCGCCACCGTGACACAGGTGCCCGAATCCTCGCGCCACCACAACGTCGCCCGCATGACCGCCTGCCTGCTGCTGGTATCCCGCCCACCCGCCGAGCTCACCCAGGAGGACCTCGACGAGGCCGCCGACCGCCTGCGCGACCTGCACGACGAGCCCCGCCTGCTACAGATGCAGGTCGTGGTCCTGGGCGCCGCGCTGGGTTGGCTGCGCCACGGGGAACAACCCCCGGCGCCCGGGGCCACCATCCTGGGCCTGCGCTACACCGACGAGGAGTTGCGCGGGGGCATCGAACTGGTGCTGCGCCACATCGCCCGCAACGCTCCTCGACGATTGCAGCGGTACGCCCTGATCGATCTGGCAAACCACCTGCGGCCGCGCTCCTGGTGGTGAACCCGGCTCAGCGGGAGAAGATTTCGGCGCGGCGGACCGGGTCGGCCAGCACGTCGCGGATGAACAGGCCCAGATCGGTGTCGTCCGGGGTCACGGGGTAGCGCAGGTCGACCACGACCACGGAGGCGACTACGACGGCAAACCGGGTGACCTCCTGATCGATGCGCTGCCAGCAGGTGCTGACCTCGGCTGCGTCCAAGTCGACGCCCCTGCCATCGATGCACAAGGCCAGGCCCGATCCGCCGCGGTAGAACACGACCTGGGTGCCGCCGAGGTCGCCGTAGAGGCCGCCGAGGCCGCCCATCGCCAGCTGTGCCGGACGCAGCTCGCCGGTCGTCGGATCGAGGACGGCGCTCTCACCCCAGCCCGTGTGTGACTGCACGAAAATCTCCGTGCCGCCGGTGTTTCCGGCGCCGACGCGGGGCATGTGGTTCCTGCGGCGCGACCGGTTTCCGCTCGGAGCTGCGGCGGGCGGCGGAGCGGGCATTCCCGGCATCGGGGGACCGCCCGGCATCGGGGTCTCGGCGCCGGGCGAATCACCCCGCGGCGGCGGCCACCCCTGCCCCGCACCCGGGCCCGGCGGCACCGGCCACGGGGCAGGCGGAACAGGCTGCGGCGCAAAGGGTCCCGGTGTGCGCGGTCGATGATCGTGATGCCGTGGCGGCTCCGGCTCGTGCCGGTGCGCCCGCCCATGCTGCCCATGCGGCGGCTGCTCATGCGGCGGCTGCTCATGCGGCGGCTGCTCATGCCCGTGGTGGTTCGGCGGTTCGGGTTCGTGGCCGTGGTGCCCGGGCGGCTCGGGCCTGTGCTCGTGGTGCCTGGGCGGCTCCGGACGGTGTCTGTGATCCCCAGGAGGTTCGGGCCTGTGCCTGTGGTGCGCGGGTGGTTCCGGCTCGTGCTTGTGGTGCTCGGGTGGTTCCGGCCTGTGCCTGTGGTGCTCCGGCGGCTCCGGCTCGTGCCTATGGTGCTCCGGCGGCTCCGGCTCGTGATGATGCGGCGGCGGCTCAGGATGACGCCGAGGCTTAGGTTCGGGCTTCGGTCCCGGGTGCGGCTTCGGCTGCGGCTTCGGTTCCGGGTGCGGCTTCGGCGGCGGGCGCACGGGGGTCAGGTGCACCGGCGGAAGCTGTGCCGCACCAGGGAATTCCGGCCACTGGACGTAGTACGGGTGCGGGATGTGCGGGGTGCGTGGACCGTAATATGGCCACGGCTCGGGATCCTCGCGCCCGGGCTCCGGTGGCTCGATCTCGTCCGGTTCCCGAAGCTCCACCGCGCGCCGTGCCGCCGGAGTCAGCCATCCGGGATCGGCGGGCAGGCTGTCGAGCGCATACGGGATCCGCGAGAACGGCAGGCGCTTGTCCTTCGCGAGCGGCAAATGCTTCCCGCCGGGATGGATCAGCTCGCCGCCGCGCACCACGAAATGCTCGCTGAGGGGCGTGCGATTGTCGGACCACCGCAGGCCCAGCCGGTTGGCATACGCCTCCGCCTCATGCTGGGTGGCGCCGGGATGGGTGTCGAGGAAGTGCGCCTCGGCCCAGAAGTGGTCCAGCATCAGCAGATCCGCCCGCGTCGGCGCGGTCCTGCCCTGCCCGTCGCCGCGTCCGGTCAACCGGTTCCAGGCGTCGGCCACATGCGCCATCGGATCGATCTGCCGCGCGATCTTGCGCCCCTCGGGGCTGGTGTGGTCGATGACCGGCATCTCATCGCGCATCAGATGGCTCTTGACCCGTGAAATGCGCTGGGCGAGTTGGTCTGCCGTCAGCGGTGTGCCGTCGTCGTGGTGCGCCAGCCGCAATCCGTCGGCGTAGGAGACCCCACCGGCGTCGGCCCGCAGCAGCGGATTGCCGGGCCGCGCCACGGCATCGACGATCTGTCCGACATCGGCGTCCGCGTTGTCGGCGGCATACCGGCCGATGACGTCGTTGGCCCACTCCTGCACCTTGGACCAGCGATAGACCGCGCGCGCCCACCGCGGCGGGTCGATGCCGTCCCGAGCCGCCAGTGGCGCATGATCGGCGATGTTCCAGCGCGGATGCGGGGGCTGAACCTCGCCGTCGACCGGCTGGTGGAAGCCGCGGAAGGTCCGGATGCTGCGAATTCCCGGAACCCAGCGCAGCACAGGATGATTCTCGTCGAACGGCCCGTCCGGCAGCGCCCGCGTATGCTCCAGCACCCACCGGCCGATGTCGGGATGGTTGTAGAAGCGGTTCACTATCCACGGGTGCTTGCGAAACTCGTTGTAGAGCTGGAAATACCGCTTCCCGACGGTGTAGAGCGCACCGTCGTAAGGCATGTCGTGGTGGGCGTCCTCATCCCAGCCGTGCGGCGCAGAGACCCCCTCACCCTGCCGCGCCCATTCCAACACCTGGCCGTCCGGGTTGAGGCTCAGGATTTCCTCATAACTCATCTCCGGCCAGTGGCCGGTCAGCAGCCGAAGCAGACCCGGCTCCACCATGTTCTGGAACGGCTCGGCGGCCATCTTCCCGCTGAACCCGTCCGGCATCTTCTCGTCGTAGGACCGGGCCGGCCGCCAGGTTTTGTCCTCGCCGCCGAACGGCGCCCATCCCTTCGGCGGCAGCCGCCATCCATCGATCTCCGCCTGCCAGTACTTATCGCGCGAAACCTTCATCGGCAGTTCGGGTTTACGCGCCGTGTAGCCGTAGGCCTCGCCCTCGCGCACGTTGTGCCACTCGCCGTCCACGCCCTTCCAGCGCACGAGGGAGACCCCGGGAATGGGGTCGCGGTACAGCTGATCGAGCTCGGCGGCGCGCCGGTTGCCGGCGGGCAGCGCACGCCGAGTTCCGTTGCCCGGCACCTTGATTCCCGTGGCCTCATCGATCATCCGCCGCCAGTCCACCGCGCCGGAGACGACTTTCGGGAGCCCGGCACGCGGCTGGAACGGCCTGCTGGCACCGGAGGACTCCTCGCCCTCGTCGGGGACGACCCTGCGCACGTCGCGCAGGAACTGCGGCGCGGGGAGAGTCTTCACCGCATATCCCGGATTACCTTCGGCCGCAGTGTCCTTGGCGGGATCGGCGACATCCGCACCACCCTCGCGCCCCTTCGCGGCGGCAACCTCCAGATAGTGGACGGTAGTCTCCGGCCGCTCCAGCAGGCCGGCCAGGACATGGTGCAGGCGCAGCGCATTGGCGAAGGCACGATCCTGCTCGGTCCCGTCGGCCGTGCCGTATTCCGAACGCCCGGCGGCCACCACGATCCGCGGGTCGCGCCCGCGGAGTCCGTTCTCGTCCGGTGCCCGGCCGTAATCGACGAACACATTGTCGGTGACCTTGCGCAACTGCCCGGGATTCGCCACCGATTCCGCGGCCTTGCGCCAGGCGTCACCCAGTCCGACACGGCGGTCGTTGAGCCTGTCGATCTGGTTGTTCGCCTCGGCGAAATCCTCGATGGCCTTGGTCAGCGCCTGGTGCTCGTCCGGGGTGAAGCTGGCCGGATCGTTCTCGTAGCGCGCTTGCCAGGGCTCGAGCTCCCGCCGCAGCGGTTTGGCCCGCTCGATCGCGGCCTTCAGATCCGCGGCGAGCTTGCCGAGCCTGCCCTGCAGGGCCTCGGTCTTGGAGACATCGTGTTTCGCGCCGAGCTGCTCGAGCTCATGGATGCGCTGATCGATCTCGTCGAGCCGGTCCTGCAGCCCGTAGAAGCGTTCGGCCGCCTCGGCGAGCTTATCGATCGGATCCTGGCGGCTACTCAGCTCGTCCTCGCCTAGTTGCTCACGCGTCGAGGTGGAAAGGTTGTCCAGGCCGCTCGAGTCCTGGGTGTACCCGATCCTCCCCTGGGTCAGCCGCTCGACGGTCGCGGCCCAGTTGTCGCGGCTCATATCGCCCGCGGACGCCCCGTTGACTCGCCGGATGCTGTGGTCGAGCGTGTTGCGCCAGAATTCCTGCGCCGCAGCCGCGCCCGCGCGACGACGCAGCAGGCCATCGAGCTCGGCCTGCGGGCCCTCGAGCGCCTCGGTATCGGGCCCCTTCGGCCCGGTGACCGGCTGGTACGGCCTGGCGGCGGGCTCGGCCGGATGAGCGGCGGCGATCTCCCCCTCCGACGGCTCGGCAAGATCGGACAGCCACGTGCGGCCCTTGTTGTCGACGCGGACCTGCCGGACATGGATTTCGCCGCCGCCCGCGAGCAGCTGCTCGCGCACCTCGGGGGGCAGGACGTGGTCCGGATTCGCTGTGGGCGAGATGATTTCAAGGCGGGCGGGCTTGCCGTCACCGGCCGCCACCATGCGGGCCACCGCATCCTGCGGACGGGCCGGATCCACCGGCAGGCCGTCCCGGCCGACGAGCGTGCCGTCGTCCATGCGCCCCAGCACATCTCGGGACGCGCGCTCAGCCTGCTGCGCCAGCATATGGTCGCGCATGGTGACGGCCAATTCGTGAATTCTGAGGCGCTGCAGGATCGCATTGCCCTGCGATTCGACCGCGGAGGCCCGTTCCTCGATATCGCGGCGTTCGTTGAAGAAGTCCGCCATCTTATCCGGCGCAATCTCGGTGCGGTCGAAGAACTCCTCGGCCTGCGCATGATGGTCGAGAATGGTATTCCGCACCTCGTGCGCGATCTCCTGCCGGCTCATGCCGGTCGGATCGATGCCCATCCAGCGGACGGCCGCCACGATGCTCCCGTAGTTCTTGTCCACCTCCCTGGTCATGTCATGAATCTGCCGGGACATCTTGCGCAGCTGGATACGGAACCGCCTGTGCGCCAGGGTTGTACGCGGATGCGCGGTCTCGTCGCCGGGCATCCAGTCGCCGGGACGGCGGGTCGGCGACTGCGCCGCGCGCGGCGGGGGCACGTCGTCCGGATGCAGCTCGGTCACCCGCACCGTGCCGCCGTCGCCCACGGTCACCCTGTAGTACGCGGCGTCATATCCCCGCTCGGCCAGCAGTCTTCGGCGGTCCGGGCGGATCTGGATATTCGGATCGGGGCTATCCCCGACGCCTATCAGCCGCCGCCCATCCGCATCGTCCAGCTCCCGCACCCTGGGTTGGCCGAGATCCATGCGGACCTTGAACAGGGCGCCGTCGAAATACACCCGCGGTCCCTTGGGAGGCAAACCCGCCTTGGCGTCCATCACCTCTCGCTCGGCGAGGGCCTGTGCTTCGCTGCGCCGCAACGACTCGTTCGCGTTCGCGACTCGGAACCCGTCCAGCTGCTCGGCGAGTGCCTGGTTCGCCTCGATGGTCCGGTCCCGCTCGGCGAGCGCTGCCGCATCGATCCTGGCCCGCAGCGTGCCGGGGGTCTCCTGATCGGCGTGCAACTCGAGGCCGTGCTGTCCGGCCAGCTCGCGCAGCCGGGACAACTCGGTCGCCGGGTCCCGCACCTCCGTACTCAGCCGCCTGTGATTGGCGTAGGCGTCGCGGATCGCCGTCTCGGCGCGATCCCGGATGGACGCCTCGATCTGATGCGGCGACGGTTCATCGATGCCGAACCCGTGTGCACGGCGCCGCAATTCGTCGGAGGGATCGATGCCGAGCTCGCCGGCCCCCCGAAGCGCGCCGTCCCACGCCTTCGCGCGCCGGCTCGATGCCTGAGCCAGATCCCGCAGCGCCCTCTTCAGCCGCCGCGTGGCCGGCACGTGCTCCTGGTCGGCACCGTGCCGGGTCCAGTGATCCCGCCGCGTCGGCGCCGGATCCCCCTGTTGGCCCTCCCATTTGGCGGGCGGCTTCGGGGGCTCGCCGGGCGGGGTCGGAGGCTCCCCCGGCGGCTTGGGCGGCTCGGCAGGCGGCCTGGGCGGCTCGGCAGGCGGCTTCGATTCCTCGACCGGCGGCTTGGGCGGCTCGGCTGCTGACGCCAACGGCGTGCCGGGTGGCTTCGGCTGCTCACCAGTGGATTCAGTGACGGCCGGAGGTTCCAGCCGTCGGTCCAGATGTACCAGGCGGACGGTGCCGTCGGGATCGACGCGAATCATTGTGTATTCGATCTCGATGCCGCTGTTTCGCAGCTGCTCGTGCTGGTCCGGGGGCACAACGCGCTGTGGATTGTCCCCGGCCACGATCATGCGGACCGGGTCACCCGGGCTGCCCACGACGCGACCGGCGACCTCGCCGCCATCCGGTCCCTCCCAGCGAATCTCGCCGCCTTGTGATTCGATCAGATCCCGCGCAACCACCGCTGCCGCGGCGCTGTGGGCCTGTTTGATCGCGTCGATGGCGTAGTGCAATTCCCGGCCCAGCGCCTCCGCACCGGAAAACTGCGCCTTGGCCTCGTCGGACGCTCGCTGTGCAGCGGGCCGCGTCTCCTCCATGTACCGCCGCAGGGCCTCCCCCTGCCCGGGCGATTGCCTGTTCGCGATCGCATCGGCGTCGGCTATTCGCCGAGTCAATTCCTGCTTGATCTGCTCCTGTACCTGGTGGATTGGCCGATCGCCGTGCTCGAGTCCCAATTGGGTGGCCATGTCCCGGATCTGACCGTCGACGCGATCACGTTCGTCGTGTGCGTCTGCCAGCCGCTGCCGGGCCGGCTCCATTGCGGCGCGACCCGAGTCCGACAACGTATGGGTGGTCTCCGGGCCGCGCGCGGACCACTCGGGCGTGTGCTGACCGTCCGGCTCATGGCCTTCGACCGGTTGCCCGATATCGACTGTGCCCAAGGGGTTTCGCCGATCAGCCGGGACGGGCTCCCGCTGCTCGTCCTGCGCGGTGAGCTGTGCCGCGATCCGGCGGAAGCGACGATCCACATCTGCCTGCCCCAAGGCGGCGCGCCGCTGATCCGGCGTGAGACCGAGATCGTGGATCGGTCTACCCTTGTGGTCCAGGACAATTCCGTAGACGCCCTTCAGGTCACCGAGGTTCTCCGGCGGAAAGTCCCGCACGTCGTTCTCGCTCGGATCGTGAACGACGACCCGATCACCCTCCTTGACGTACAGCACCGCGTGCGCGCCGACGCCGAATTCATCGGTGGTGCCGAAGTGGTAGACCACCAGCACACTCGCGCCGTCACGCAGGCGCCGCAGGCGGCTCGGGATCGCCTCCAGGCCGCCGAGTTCGATCAGCCGCCCTCCGGTCGCCAGTTGCACTTCGTCGCCCGAGATTCCGTCCGCGCCAACCCTGCGCGCGAGGTCCAGGATGTTGTCATTACCGGTCAGCCTGCGAATCAGGCGCAGCACCAGTTCACCACAGCGGCCGCGGTCCGGATTCTCCTCGGGCCCACCATGTTCAGCACTGTCGACCGCCGGTTGGTCCGACTGATCGTGCGCGGCCCCATGCCGCGGCAGTGCCGCCCCGTCGCCCTCGGGTCCCGGCAGTTCGCTGCGGCGCTTGCCCTGACCTGGTCGCGTATCCGGCTCCGCCCGCCGCGCCTGCGCCTCGGGGCTCTGACCATCGCCCGTACGCCGCTCATCCGCACCCGACTCCCGCTCGGGCACCTCCTGCCGCCGACCGGGCTCATCGCCCTCGGCCACGTCGGCAGGGCGACGCGAGTCGTCGCCCGGCACCGTATCCACCTGGGGCTCAACGCTTCGCGTCTGCGCGCTGTCCCTCGCGTCGTCGCGCGCCTCGGCCGACCGCTCTATGGGTGTAACCTCGGCGGACCTCGAGGCTCGCACCTGTGGGTCGAGGTTCGAGCGCCCGCCATCCGCCCCGGCGCGGGCGCGAGGGGGCTCGCCGGGCTGGGTCCGGCCATCCGCGGCAGCCGCGCCGGACTTGATCGCAGGCTGGGGGCCGGAGGCCTCACGCTCGCCCGTGGTGCTGGAACGGGATACGGGCGGCCCGGTCTCTGCCGACGTGGACGGCGCAGATCGGCTGGAGGACAACGATTCCGCTGCGGTACCCGACTTCGTCTCTGCCACAGGCGAGGATTGAGTCTCGGTGGATCCACTGATGCGCGCGTCAATTCCGGACGCCGGCGGGCCGTCCGACTGGGACACCGGCCCACCGACCGCCTCGTCAGGGCCGGCCGACGCCGCCGGGACCTCGGATACTCCGGTGTCGATGCCGGTGCCGGTGCCGGGCAATACGGAATCCCCGCCCGAGGTCCCGGCGGACGCCGGGATCGGCGGCGTCCGCGGCCCGCCCGGAACATCGGATCCGGGGTCGTTCGACGATCCGGTCACCGGGGCCGAGTGGTCCTGTGTGCCCCTATTGTTCCCGTCGTCGTCCGCCGCCGGTGTGGGCGAGGCACTGGGCCCGGCCTGCACATGATCGGTACCGTCGGACGAATTAGCCAGTGCGGCACGATCATCAGCCGATGGCTCAGCACCGTCGATCTGAAGCCCGTGCGCACCCGGATCGGTCACGGGCAGCGGGGAACTTCCGTCGGGTACCCGGTCGAGGGTCGGCATAGACCCGATGGACGGCAGGCCGGCCGGGGCGCCCTCGCCGGCCCAGAACTTCCGTGTGCCGTAGTACTTATCCGCTATCGAGTGATTGAGGCCGGATACGAACCCACCGGCCGCGCCCGCGGTGAACATCCGCCAGTCGACCTGAGTGTGCTCCAGGTCGTCGACCGCCGTGCCCCAGCCCTTGGTGAACCCGTCCACCAGAAACTGCGTGGGAACCGAGGCGGCGAACGCCCCGGCGGAGTTGACCGCTCCCGACAGGGTGCCCGCCAGGATCTTGGCGAGCTTGGCGCCCATCGCGTCCTCGAGCCGGTGCTCCAACGCCTCGGCCACCGGACCACCCGCCGCACCGCCGGCCGCACCACTGATACCCGAGACGAGCGCCTGGCCCCAGTTGATGCCGTGCCGGTGTCCCTCGAAGTCCTGGAATCCCTGGATCCCGGTGTCCTGCAGCAGGCCCATCAGCCCACCGATGATCACGTGGCGCAGCAGGAATTTCGCCATGCGGGCACCGATCAGCTTGGCCAGGCGATCCTCTATCGCGGCCATGGCCCGCCGCAACATCACCCGGACGGCGACCCGGGTTTCGACGATGATTCCGGCCTCTTCGGCGGGCGCGCTCGGCGGAAAGATCCACACCGAAGCGATCTCGGCCGCGGTCACCGTCAGCGTGGTGTAGAACATCAGCTTGGTGTATTGGATCTGGGTGCCGGTGCCGTCGACCGAATCGCCGACCTGGTCGAAGAAGTCGGCCAGATCCGGCAGTGAACTCTTGTCCGCGTTCTTGTTGATGACCGCGTCGAAGGCGCCGGCCATCGAATCGCTGCCCTTACCGTCCTTATAGGCGTCCAGGGTGGCCGTCCTGGCGGCCTCGACATCACCGACGATGGTGCGCAAACCCGAAGCGGCGGTGCGCCAATCGCCCGCCATCGCCCACATCTGGTCCTCGTTGCCCTGCGGCCACTCCATGCCGACGGCCGCGCCGAGCCAATCCAGCCAGGACGGAAACTCGATCACCAGCCGGACTCGGTAGTCCGGCGCTGCGGGCCGCGGGCGTGATCGAAGGTCTCCACATCGGTGAAGCGCAGCTCGTTCTCGCTCGGGTCCGACGCTCGGTCGGCCGAATTCGGCGGTGCGAGCGAGGGTTCCGGCGGCTTGGGTAGCTGGCCGCGGAGATCGGGCATATCCTCGATCAGGTCGGTGAGCTTGGGCATCCGGGCGCGTTGGTGCTCCAGCGGGCCGACGATCGCACGATTCTTCTCGGCCAGGTCCTGGGATGCGCGCTGCGCCGCCTCGGTGACCGCGCGCGCGATCGCGGAGAATCCGAGGTTTTCGATCCCGGGCCCGAACTTGGTCTCGATCACGACCCCGTCGGCATTCACGCTGACCGTCACGCGCTTGTTGGAAACCGTTGCGGTGCCGACCAACTGCACTCGCTGCTGCTGCACCCGCGCAATATCGCGCAGCTGCTGCTGGGCGTCCGCGAGGATGCCCTCGAGCTCGGCCCTGTCGAATTCATACACCATCGCTCCAGAGGCCTCGCACTATTCGGTAGCCGTCACGTACACGTCGGCGCTGAGGTGATCGGTCCCCTCGAGGTTGTTCGCGCTGTCGGACTGCCCCTTGGAGTAGCTGTCGAAGGTCTTCTTGAAGCTCCCCGCGCCGGTGATCATGTTCTTCTTCGTGTCCAGATATCCGTTGGCGCCGTTGGCGAATTGGCTGCCGATCGAATCATTGCCCCAGCAGTCCCCGCGGGCGGCCAGGGCCGCGGTCAGGGTGCCGATCACATCGGCGATGCTGGTTGCCACGTCCCCCGTCTTGACCGACGCGCTGCGCAACTTTTCCGGACTGATCTGCACGGTCGTCATGGCCTGCCCCTCTCGTGACGCCTACACAGTGACGCGACTCGACCATGACAGCCGCCAGCGAATCCGCCGTTGCGCCGACATGAACGTCGAGTGGCGGGGACACAAAGCCGATGCGGCGCGGCACCGATATGCCCGGCCTGCGAGGATGGTCCCTCGTGCGAGTACTGGTGCAACGAGTGAGCTCCGCGCAGGTCACCGTCGGCGACGAGGTCGTCGGCCGCATCGACCCCGCGGCGGCGGGTGTGCCGCACGGCCTGGCCGCCCTGGTCGGCATCACCCATACCGATACCGAGGCGACCGTAAAAGGTCTGGCCGACAAGCTGTTCCGGCTGCGAATTCTCGATGGTGAACGCTCGGCCGCCGACCTAGCCGCGCCGATTCTGGTGGTCAGCCAGTTCACCCTGTATGCCGACACCGCCAAGGGCCGCACGCCCTCCTGGTCGGCCGCCGCGCCCGGCCCCGCCGCCGAGCCCCTCGTCGACCTGTTCGCCGCAACCCTGCGGGATCTCGGCGCGACCGTGGCCACCGGCCGATTCGGCGCCCATATGCACATCGCCCTGGTGAACGACGGCCCGGTGACGCTGCTCCTGGAGGCCTGAGCTCGCTCAGCGACTGAACAGGCGGGCGCACCGGACCGGGTCGGCCAGGACATCACGGACGAACCTGCCGAGATCGGCGTCGCCGTCGGCCTCGTCACTCCGGTAGCGCATTTCGTAACTCGGAACACCGTGCGATAGCACCCGGAAATATGCTGTGTCACTGGATATTCGATGCCAGTCCACCGATGCTCCGCTGGCGCCCAGGGCGATTGGGACGGCGCCGATGCGCAGCATCAGATCGCCGCGATCCCGGTAGAACACCGCGGCGCTGCCGTCGAAATGACCGAAGACGCCGCCCAGTTCGGTGCTCGCCCCGGGCGAACCCGGATCCACCTCATACATCATCCCGGTCTCGGTATCCAGCCCTGCGAATTCACCGAATCCGGTCAGCGAGCGCACCACAACGACCTGGCCCGTCGACCGCTCCCCGCTGTGCCACGCCGAGCGCGGACGAGCGCCGGAGCTCACCCCGACCCCACTCTCAGGCATGACCATTCCCGGAATCGGAGCGACCGAACGCCCCGCGCCGAGACTCCCTTCGCCTCCCGGGTAGGCGCTATCCGGCCGTCGCCCGGTCGGAATATGATGCGGCACCGCCCCATCCGATCCGAGCCCGGCCCGCGGACGTGGCTCAGGACCGGAGTCCGACTTGGTCTCGAGGTGCGGATGCGGATGCGGGCCCGGCCTGGGCCGGGGCTCGGGCTCGGGATGCGGCTCGGGTTCAGGGTGCGGGTGGGGCCTGGGCTCAGGTTTCGGGTGCGGATGCGGCTCGGGATGCGGGCGGTGGCGCGGACGAGGCTCAGGTTTCGGCTGTGGCTGTGGCTGAACCGCCCCGAGTTTGATGCACACCGGTTTATCTGTTTCCGGCCGATTGACCGGTGCAGTGTGCATAGTAGTCAGCTTCATACTCGGCCGGTGGTCTCCGGCCGAGTCGGTGCATGAGTCGACGG